>Ga0335085_10000983_pt1 | contig 68108 bp, 58 predicted proteins | sample Lox_Sample_45_FD_206712 | JGI IMG/M metagenome (GOLD analysis project Ga0335085, IMG submission 206712) | Soil microbial communities from Loxahatchee National Wildlife Refuge, Florida, United States - Lox_Sample_4.5 | ecosystem: Environmental > Terrestrial > Soil > Wetlands | place: USA... | reverse complement strand
CCCGCTCTCTCCCGCGCAGCGCGCCGAGGCGGAGGCGCGCCTCTCCGAGCTCTCCTCCCTCCTCGGGCAGCCTCTCCTCGACGAGGACCGGCGCCGGCTCCTCGGGGCCGGCGTCCGGCTCGCGCGCCGCGCCGGGCGGGCCGAGGAGGCGCAGGCCCTCCTCCGCCCGCTCCTCGAGATCGACCCCGAGAGCGACGCGGGCGCGGCCGAGGCGTTCCGCGACGGCTTCGACCTGTACGCCGCGGGTCGTTTCCCGGACGCCGCACGCGCGTTCGAGGAGCAGGCCGGGCTCTACCGAGAGGTCACGACCCGACGGCGCGCGACGTACTGGGAGGCGAAGTCGAAAGAGCGCCTGGGCGACACGGCGGGAGCGCGCGCCCTCTACGCGAACCTCGTGCCGGGAGCCGCGCCCGATCTCTACGCGCGCTGGGCCGCGGCGGCTCTCGGCATGACGGTCGCTCCGCCGGCGCCGGTCGAGCCGGAGGACGCCGCGGAGGGGAGCGAGATCGCGCTCGCGCCCTCGCGCGAGCTCCTGCTCTGCGGGTTTCCCGACCTCGCCGGCGACGCGGCCGAGCTCGAGGGCAGCCTCGATCCGGTCTTCGCGGCGCGCGTGGCCGCCGGAACGGGGGATTACCGCAGCGCGGCCGTCCTCCTCAAGCGCCGATTCCCCGAACTGGGAACGCCCGAGGAGGGCGCCGTTCCCGCCGAGGCGCGCCGCGCGTTCTATCCCGTCGCGCACGCCGACATCGTCGCGTCCGAGTCCCTGCGCGCGGGCGTGCCGGCCTCGCTTCTCCTCGGGATCATCCGCCAGGAGAGCGTCTTCACCGCGGACGTCCGCTCGAGGGCGGGCGCGCTCGGCCTCATGCAGGTCATGCCTTCGACGGGCCGCACGCTCTACCGCCGCGAGAACGGCGGAAAGGGGAGACCGGACCTGAAGGATCCCGTCGAGAACGTCCGGCTCGGCGCTCTCTACCTGCGCGACCTCCTCGCGGCGTTTCCGGGCGACACCGCGGCGGCGGTCGCGGCGTACAACGCGGGCCCGGGCCGCGTGCGGGGCTGGAAAAAGGCCGCGAAGGCCTCTTCCCCCGACGAGTTCCTCGAGTCGATCCCGATCCCGGAGACGCGCGCCTACGTGAAGCGAGTCCTCTACTTCCAGAGTGCCTACGCCGCGCTCTACGGCTTCCCGCTCGACGGCTCGGCGCCGCGCCTCGAGGGCGGGGTGCCCGCGGCGGCGCCCTGAGCCGCCGCGGCGTTTACGCGGTCACCGTCGCGATGCGGCCGGGACCCTTCAACGCGACCTTCCGGCAGGCCCCGCAGAGTCCCCAGATCTGGTGCGAGTGCGAGGTCGCCACGAAGTCGTGGTCCTTGCACACGGCGTCCTGCCGCTTCTCGATGGCGCCGTCGACGAACTCGACGACCTTCCCGCAATTCGTGCAGACGAGGTGGTCGTGGTGCTCGCCCTTGCGAAGCCGCTCGTAACGGTACTTCTCCTCGTTCAGGCGCACCCGCCCGACGAGGCCGCAGCCGTAGAGGAGCTCGAGCGTCCGGTAGATCGTCGCGCGGCTGATCTTCGTGCCGCGCTCGCGCATGCGGCTCACGAGGTCGTCCGCGTCGAAGTGCCGGTGGGTCGAGAAGATCTCGTCGAACACGGCCGTCCTTTCGCGCGTGACCTTGAGGCCCTTGCGTTTGAGGAACTCGTCGAAAACTCGGCGTTCGTCTGTGTTTCCGCTCATGGTGCGAGAACGATAACGCCCGCGGCCGGGATTGGAATGGTGCAGTTGCATCTGAGTCCAGACGCGGGACCGTGAAAAAACCCCCGAAAAACGGCGCTCGGACGGGCCGGCCGGGGCCTCCCGCGTAAGATCCGGAGACCATGCCCGACGGCGGCGGTCCCCCGGCGCCCGCGCGGATCGACCACTACCGGATCGTCCGTCGTCTCGCGCTCGGCGGCATGGCGGAGATCTTCCTCGCCACCGACGAGAAGACCGGCCGCCGGGTCGCCCTCAAGAAGATCCTCCCCCACCTCGCGGCGGACCCCGATTTTCTCGACCGCTTCTTCCACGAGATCCGCATCCAGATCTCCCTGAAGCATCCGAACATCGTCGAGCTCGTGGATTGCAGCCCGACGCCCGCCAGCGCGTACATCGTCATGGAGTACGTCGACGGCGGCGAGTTCCACGGCCTGCGGCAGGAAACCGGCCGTCTCCCGTGGGACGTCGCGCTCTACGCGGTCGACGAGGCGCTCGCCGGGCTCTCCGCCGCGCACCGCAAGGGGATCATCCACCGCGACATCAAGCCGCAGAACATCATGTGGACGAAGGACGGCGGCGTGAAGATCGCCGATTTCGGGATCAGCCACGCCGAGCATCTCACGCGCCTCACGATGACGGGGACCGTCGTCGGGACGCCCGCCCACATGTCGCCGGAACAGGCCCGCGGCGAGGGGCTCGACGCCCGGACGGACCTCTTCTCGATGGGGACGGTCCTCTTCGAGCTCCTCTGCGGCTTCAACCCGTTCACGGGCGACTCGATCGCCGTCACCCTGCGACGGGTGGCCGAGACGGAGCCCGAGCTCCCGTCTCTCCTCGACCCGACCGTCCCGCCCGCGGTCGACTCCTTCCTGCGCAAGCTCCACGCCAAGGACAAGACGGCGCGCTTCCCCGACGCCGAAGCCGCCTCGCGCTCTCTCCGCGCCGTCTTCGCGAGCGAGAACGTCGAGCACCCGGCTCTTCTCTTCCGCACCTTCCTCGCCGACCCGCGTGCGTTCGTCGCGGCGCGCAACCGCCGTCTCGCCGACGAGTCGTCGACGACGGCCGAGAAGCTCCTGAAGGACCCGGCGGCGCGGCCGGAGGAGGCGCTCTGGGCCGCGTACCGGACGGTCGCGTGCCTCCCGCACGACGCCCGCGCCCAGGAGCTGTTCAGGACCGCCGCCCTCCGCGCGGGGCAGCGCGAGAAGCCGCTCGACAACGCGAAGATCCGCGCTCTCGAGGAGGCCCTGCGGAAGGAGCCCGAGAACCTCGCGCTCCTCCTGCAGCTCGCGAAGCTCTACCGCCTCGAGCACGACTTCGTGAACCTCATGAGGTTCTTCCGCAAGCTCCAGGCCCTCGCGCCGCCCGATCCGTACACGCAAGGCCAGATCTCCTCGCTCCTCGCCGACTCGGGTCCCGCGTACGCGACGCGCGCCGTCGCCGCCTCCGTTCCGGCGAGCCCGCGGACCGTTCCCGGGGCCGCGGCTCAACACGGCGGCGCGCGCCTCAACGCCGCGCTCGCGGCGGCCGCGGTCGTCCTCGTGATGGCGCTCGGCATCTGGTGGGCGCGCCGCGCCCCGAAGCTCCCCGAGGGCCGCCTCGCGTCCGCCGCCGCGCTTCCGCCCGCGGCCGCGGGCCGCCCCGTTGCGCCGCCCGGCGACGAGACGCTCGCCCGCGTCCTCGAGCGCGGCGCGGCCGTCGAGCGGGAGAGCGGGCCCGCGAAGGCCTGGGATCTCTATGCCGAGGCCGCGGCGAAGACGGCGCGCGTCGAGACGCGCATCGCCCTCCTGCGCGCGATGACGGACCTCGCGCGGAGGCTCGGGGACTCCGACCGCACCCTGGCGTCCCTCGACCGCCTCGCCGAGATTCCCGCGGCCCGCGGCGAATCGCTTCTCAAGCGCGGCGAGTACTTCGAGAGCCTCCGCCGCGACGACGACGCCCTTCGCGCCTACGAGGACGCGCGCGCCGGCCCCGACCCCGACGCCGCCCGGACGGCGACGCTGCGCCTCGCCCAGTCGGCCGAGCGCGGGCGCGACGCGCTCCGCGCGCAGACCCTCTACGAGGAGATCCTCCGCGAGGCGCCGGACGCGCCCGAGGCGCTTCCGGCGCGCGTCGGTCTCGCCGGTCTCTACCGCGGGGCGGGCCGGACGCGCGACGCGCGGCGCCTGTACGAGGAGATCCTGCGTCTCGCGCCGCCCGGCGGGGACCCCGCGAAGAGCGCGGAGGCCGCCCTGAAGGCCCTCGATGCCGCCGCCGTCGCCGAGAAGGGCGAGAAGAGCCCGTGAAGTCGCATCGGAAGGTCCTCACGCTGAAAGTCCCCGGCCGCATCGGATTCGTGAACATCACGCCCGAGGTCGAGGCGGCCGTGAAGGAGAGCGGCGTCAGGGAAGGCCTCTGCCTCGTGAATCCGATGCACATCACGGCGTCGGTCTTCGTGAACGACGACGAGAGCGGTCTCCACGCGGACTACGAGCGCTTCCTCGAGACGCTCGTCCCGCACGAGCCCGTGAGGCAGTGGAGGCACAACGACACGGGCGAGGACAACGCCGACGCGCACATCAAGCGCCAGCTCATGGGACGGGAGGCGGTCGTCGCGATCACGAACGGCCGCCTCGACTTCGGGACGTGGGAGCGGATCTTCTACGGCGAATGGGACGGCCGCCGGGCCAAGCGCGTCCTCATCAAGATCATCGGCGAGTAGCGTCGCCCTCCCAGCCCTCGGCTTCGAGGCCGAGGGCGATCAGCGCGTCCGCGAGGCCGGCCGCCTTCGTCGCGTCCTTTCCGAGGGTCTCGGCGAACCGCTCGCGCACCGTCGCTTCGCGCGCCTCGTCGCGGATCGGCCGCCCCGTGGCCTTCTTGACCTCGGCGACGCGCCGACAGAGCTCGAGCCGCCGCGCCGCGAGGGCGGCGATGGAGGAATCCACGGCGTCGATCGCGCGCCGCACGCGTTCGACCGATCCCGTGCGCCCCGGGAGGAGGCCGAACTCGTCGAGGAGCATCTCGAGGTCGTCCGGGAGGAGGGCCTGCGGCCCGTCGCAGAGCGCGGACTCGGGAGCGTCGTGGACCTCGATCATGAGGCCGTCGACCCCCGCTCCCCACGCGGCGCGCGCGAGGCCCGGCACGAGCTCCCTCCGGCCCGCCGCGTGCGAGGGGTCGGCGAGGAGCGGCAGGTGCGTGAGGGAACGCGCCGCGAGCAGGCCGCCGAGGTCGAGCGTCCCGCGCGTCGCCCTCTCGAACGTCCGGATCCCGCGCTCGCAGAGGAGGACGTCGCGACATCCCGCCGTCAGGATGTACTCGGCGGCCGAGAGCCACTCCTCGATCGTCGTTCCGAAGCCGCGCTTGAGCATCACGGGCCGCCCCGCGGCGCCGGCCTCCCTGAGGAGGTCGTAGTTCTGGCAGTTGCGCGCGCCGATCTGGAGGACGTCCGCGACGCGCGCGACGGGCTCGACCTGCGCCGGGGCCATGACCTCCGTGACGATCGGAAGACCGACGGCGTCGCCCGCCTCGCGCAGCCACCGGAGGGCGGTCAGTCCGTGCCCCTGGAACGCCGTCGGCGAGGTCCGCGGCTTGAAGACGCCTCCTCGGAGAGCCGTCGCCCCGGCGCGCGCGACCGCCCTGGCGAGGCGCATGGCCTGCTCGGGCGACTCCACGGCGCACGGTCCGGCGATCACGGCGCGACGCCCGCCTCCGACCGCGAACGCTCCGGCCGTCACGACGGTCGCGGCGCGGACCTCCGTCGCGCGCGGAGCCTCCCGGAGGCGGGGCGGCGGCACGTGGTCGGGCGCCGGGCCGAGCCAGACGAGCGCCTCGCCGGCCTTTGCCGCGAGGCCCGCCGCCTTCGCGAGCGCGCCGGCGGGCACCGTCGCGAATCCGCCCACGGAGGCTCCGGGCCGCCCCGGCAGCATGAGAATCTCCGCTCCCGCGTCGTGGAGCGCCGCGGCGAGGCGCGGGCCCGAGAACAGGAGCGCCCGAATCGCGGGCTCGGCCTCCGACCGGAGCGCGACGGACCAGAAGCGCGTCGCGTTCGGCTTCACGTCCGAGACGTCCTCCTCGAGGACGACGAGGCCCGCCTCGAGCGCGGCCTCTTCGGAGCACACGGCGGCACGCGCCCCTCCGAGCTCCGCGACGCGCCGCGCCGCGAAGGCCGTGTCGTGCGTCTCGACCGGAACGGCGTCGCGCCGCGCGAGAAGGCGCGCGCACTGCCTCAGGACGGGCGGCTGCGAGTGGATCTCCCGGACGTCCTCCTCGGCGACGCCGGGGGGCGCCGCGAGGACGAGCCGGACGGGCACCGCGATCTCTTCGCGGACTTCCAACGGGACGGCGGCGGCCTCGAGGACGCGGGCGAGGGCCTCGAGCGGCTCGACGAGAGGGCCGGCGCCGTGCGTGGCGGCCGGGAGGACCGCGACGTCGATCTCGCCCGCGAGGAGCGCCCGGAGGAGGCGGTCGAACGTCGCGTGCGCGACCGGCCGGCCCGCGCGCGCGGCCGCGCGCGCCGAGAACGACCCCGGCTCGCCCTGGTAGCCGGCGCGCGGCGTCGGGACGTCGGTGGCGCTCTCGGGAGTCGATCCGTCCATGGGAGCCTCCTTGCCTTCGAGAAACGAAAAGGCCCCCCTCCGCGCTCTCGGAGGGGGGCCTCGGGTTTCACCCGGGTTTGCGGTCGCCTACGACGCGACGCCCCTCCTGAATGCCGGATACGAATACCCGGTGAACCGGAAGAGGGCGGCGAAGCGGCGCGCGTTCATCGAGGAGAAGAGGTTACTCCAGGCGTCAAGCGGACTTCTCGAAAAAAATCGGGGGCCCGAGTGGTGGGCCCCCTTGCAAGGAGGTGATCCCGGCGGCAGTCCCGAAAGGCCAACGGGGCGCCGGGCAGGGCCCGTCAGCGGCCCGGACTCATCCAGAGCTCGAAAACGCCGGGACGCGCGCGCGGTCGGTGGTTCGGGGAGGGAGAAGTTGTCGCGGCGCGCGCCCCGACGAGAGATCGAACGACGAAAGAAGAACGCCAAGGCTTGTGCGTTTCTTCACAAGCTGGAACTTAGGGCGCTTCGCGCTCCCGCGCATGACGCAGATGCGTCAGTGCGCTAGTTCAGCTTCGCGTTCTCGAGGATCACCGGATACGCGTACCCGGCTCCGAAGTCCTTGTCGATCGAGACCGTTCCGCTCACGGTGACGATGTCACCCACCTTGGCCAGGGCGTCCGTCGTGACGGTGAGGTCGTTGTTCTTCGCGGCCTTGGAGCCCGAGCCGTCGCGCACGTGGATCCAGTTCCGGCCCATGACGCCCGCGTTCACCTTCACGACACGCGCCCGCACGACGACGTCCTTGCCCTTCAGGGCCGTGCGCTCGGCCCAGAGCTCGGCGACCGTCTTCGCGTTCGCGCCCTCGGCCTTCGGGACCTTCACGTCCGGCGCGTCGGCCGGTCCGCTCGCGGCCTGGCCGTGCTGGGCCGCCATCTGCTGCGGGGTCTCTCCGCCGGTCGTCCCCGCCGTGGGCGGATGGTCGGACACCATCGGGAGCGACGCCGTGGCGGCTCCCGCCGCGGGGGCGGCGGCGCCGGCCGGGGCGAGGACGCCGAAGACGATCCGGTCGAAGGTCCGGTTGAGCGTCCGGCTCTGGAATCCGTCCATCGACATCGCGTTCACGACGGTCACGGTGTCGCCCTTGGCGACCTTCGTCTTGTTCACCGCGGCCCACGTCTCGCCGCCCGCCGTCTTGAGGCGCATGTACGTGTAGTCGGAGGCGTCCATCGTTTCGAGGACCTTGCCGGTGACGGACACGAGCTCGGGCTGCGGGGCGACGGGAGCGACGTTCGACACCTGCGCCGAAGCGGCGGCGGGAGCGGCGGGGACTTTCGTCTCCGGCTTCGCGGCCGCGGACTCCGCCGCGTTCTTCGCGCAGCCGGACGTGACGACGAGGACGAGAAAGGCGGTGAGGGCGCGCATGGACGAGTTCTCCTTCGTGGATCGTGTCTCACGCCGGCGAGCGGCCGGGGAAACCGATCCTAGACGCATTCGGCCGAGACTACATCCTGAGACACGGTCCAATTCCGTGATCAACCTAGATCATTGCCCCCGCCCGGGCCCTGGCCGAGTCTGCCGGGCGATGAGGCCCCTTGCCGGCGCGACGCTCGTGGTTTGCCTCCTGCTTCCCGGCTGTTCGAGGACGAGCGCTGCCCGTGCCGCGCCGCCGGCCGGTGCCGCTCCGGCCGCGGCCAATCCCGCGGCGCCGGTGGCGCGGATCGACGGCCGCCCCGTCACGGAAGGCGAGCTCCTGACCGAGGCCGCCTCCGCGCTGGCCGCCGTCGAGAACCGATACGGCGAGGAGATCCACGGCGTGAAGGCGCGCGCCCTCGACGCACTCGTCGCCCGCCGTCTCCTCGAGGACCGCGCGCGCAAGGAGGGGATGACGGTCGAGGCCCTTCTCAACCGGGAGGTGCGGAGCAAGGTCCCGGAGCCGGACGAGGTCGCGCTGCGCTCCGTCTACGAGCAGACGAAGGCGACGCGGGCTGTCCCGCCCTATCCCGAGGTCCGGGCCGAGATCGCCGGGTTCGTGAAGAACCAGAGCTACGAGAGCCTGCGCGCGGCCTACGTGAGCAGGCTGCGCGCCGAGGCGGCCGTCGAGATCCTCCTTCCGCCGTACCTTCCCCCGCGGATCGAGGTGAAGCCCAACGGTCCGGCGCTCGGCGATCCGAAGGCGCCCGTGACGCTCGTCGAGTTCTCGGACTACGAGTGCACCTTCTGCAGCGGCGCCGAGCCGACCGTCAAGCGCGTTCTCGCCGAGTATCCCGGCAAGGTGAGGCTCGTCTTCCAGCCGTTCCCGCTCTCGATCCACCCTCACGCCGCCAAGGCCTCGGAGGCGGCGCTGTGCGCCGGCGAGCAGGGGAAATACGGCGAGATGCACGACAAGCTCTTCGCGAACCAGGAGGAGCTCGAGGTCGGAAACCTCAAGGCGCACGCGCGGGCGCTCGGCCTCGACGGGCCGGCCTTCGATCGCTGCCTCGACTCGGGACGCTATGCGCCGGCCGTGTCGGCGAGCCGCGCGCTCGGCGAGAGCCTCGGCCTCAACAGCACGCCGACCTTCTTCGTCAACGGCCGCACGCTGACCGGCGTCCAGCCCTTCGAGCGGTTCCGCGAGGTCATCGAGTACGAGCTCTCTCACTCTCCCCGCTGATCCACCGCGGGCCGACGGTCCGCAGGTCCCGGGGGCGCGCACCTTCTCCCCCGAGGCGTGGCGGCGGCGTGTCTTCGCGCTCGACCCGACGCGCAGGCGATTCTGGGCGGTGGTTCTTCCGATCCACGTTCTGGCCTTCACGGCGCTCTACCTCGGGAATTCCGCTCTCCTCAAGGAGGGGTATGCCCAGGCGGGAGCCGCGGCCGCGCGGCGCCAGATCGAGCAGCTCGTCCGCGAGATGCCGACGATGATGCCGGCGACCCGAGGCGCCGGAAGCCCGCACCTCTTCGGCCACCTTCTCTCCATGCACCAGCCGATCGGCCTCCGTCTCTACAGCGCGCACGCCACGCTCATCTGGCCGCACAACGCCTCGCCCGAGGCGGACGAGGTCGCGCGTGTGCGCGACGTCTTGGCCGACGAGACGCGTCGCGACGCCGTCTGGATCGAGCGGAGCAACGGGCAGCAATGGGTCCGGGGAGTCGTTCGGGTCCGGACCGGAACCGACTGCCAGCCGTGCCACGAGGCGGGCCGGCAGCTCGGGGCGGCGAGCATCCGCATCGACTTCACCGACGAGATGAGGGAGATGCAGTCGCTCCTCAGGCGGCGCCTGGAGCTCGTCTTCGGCTGCTGGATCGCCCTCGTCGGGATCGTCGCCGTCGTCGTCCGATACACGGTCAGGCGGTCGCTGACCGGGCTCGAGACGGACCTCAACGACGCGGCCGCCGGGCGCGCGCCCTCGACGTCGAGCGCGGAGATTCCGCTCGATCCCGCTTCGGCGGCCTTCTACGGGCGCCTCCGGGACTTCCTGCGCCGCCAGCGCGCGCGCGAGGCCGAGGTCGTGTCGCGGCTCGCGCACGTGAACCAGCTCGCGTCCCTCGGGGAGCTGTCCGCCGGCCTCGCGCACGAGATCAAGAACCCGCTCGCGGGGATCCAGGGCGCCCTCGAGGTGCTCAAGCACGAGGCGCCCGACGACTCGACGACGCGCCTTTACGACGAAATGCTCGGCGAGCTGCAGCGCGTGAACGGCATCCTCCAGCGGCTCCTCGAGTCCGGGCGCCCCGCTCCTCTGCGGCTCTCGAGGACGAACCCGGGGAAGCTCCTCGCCGAGACGGCGGAGCTCCTGCAGCCTGCTCTCGCCCGGCGGAAGGTCGAGATCCGGGCGCACGACGACGGCCCCCTGCCCGAGATCCTCCTCGACCCCGCGAAGATCCGACAGGTGCTCCTCAACCTGGTCCAGAACGCGAGCGAGGCGATGGGCGAGAAGGGCGGCCGCATCGATCTCCGCGCGCGCGCGCTGGCCGCCCGGCGCGAGATCGTCCTCGCCGTGGAGGACGACGGCCCCGGGATCCCGGCCGCCGACCGCGAACACCTCTTCGAGCCGTTCTTCACGACGAAGTTCACGGGAACCGGCCTCGGGCTCGCGATCTCCAAGAGCCTCGTCGAGCAGCACGGCGGCCGCATCGAGATCGACTCGGCGCCCGGCCGCGGCACGACGTTCTTCGTCTTCCTGTCCGTCACGGGACCCGCGGAGGACCCGCCCGCAGGCGGGAAGGCCTGACGTGGCAGCGGTCCTCCTCGTCGAGGACGAGAAGCTCCTCCGCTGGGCGCTGACCAAGCACCTTCAGCGCGCGGGGCACGAGGTGCTCGTCGCGCCCGATCTCGCGGAAGCCTCCGCGCACCTCGCCGCGCGCCTCCCGGACGTCGTCCTCCTCGACCTCGGGCTTCCCGACGGGCACGGCCTCGACTTCTTCCAGTCGAACCGCGAGCGGCTCGCCGAGAGCGCCGTCATCGTCATGACCGCCCTCGGCCAGGTCGGCGAGGCGGTGCGCGCGATGAAGCTCGGCGCCGTCGAGTTCCTGACCAAGCCCGTGGACGAGGCCGACCTCGTGGCCCTCGTCGGCCGCTCGCTCGCCGTCCGCGGCGACCAGCTCGAGGCGCAGGCGGCGCGCCGCTTCCGGGAGGTCCACCTGTCACGCGAGGTCGTCGGGGAGTCGGCCGCCTTCCGCCGCGTGCGCGAGCTCGTCGAAAAGGTCGCCGGCTCGGAGGTCGGAAGCATCCTCATCCAGGGCGAGAGCGGGTCGGGGAAGAACGTCCTCGCGCGACTCGTTCACTCCCTGTCCGCGCGGCGCGAGCGGCCCCTTCTCGAGGTGTCGTGCGCGACGATCCCCGAGACGCTCCTCGAGAGCGAGCTCTTCGGTCACGAGAAGGGAGCGTTCACCGACGCGAAGGCGCTCAAGCGAGGCGTCTTCGAGCTCGCCGAGGGCGGGACGGTCGTCCTCGACGAGATCGCCGAGCTCCGGCTCGACGTCCAGGCGAAGCTCCTCCACTTCCTCGAGGAGCGGCGCTTCCGGCGCGTCGGCGGGATGCGCGAGATCCGGGTCGACGTGCGCGTCGTCGGCCTGACGAACCGCGACCTCGGCGGGATGGTCCGCGAGAACACGTTCCGAAGCGATCTCTTCTACCGCCTGAACGTGTTCCCGATCTCGGTTCCGCCGCTTCGCGAACGGGCCGAGGACGTCCTTCCGCTCGCTCGCCATTTCCTCGAGACGCTGCGTCCGAAGACCGGCAAGGGCTTCTTCGGATTCGACCGCGACGCCGAGCGGCTGCTCGCCGCGTACGCGTGGCCGGGCAACGTCCGCGAGCTCCGCAACGTCGTCGAGCGCGCCCTCGTCCTCGAGCGCGGCCCCGAGATCGGCGCGCGGTCCCTCATGCTCGACGCATTCCTCGGGAAGGGAGGCGACGCCGCTCCCGCGGAGAGCCTTCTTTCGCCCGGCATCGCGCCGCTCGAGTCCGTCGAGCGCGAGCTCATCACGCGGGCGATGCGCGCGACCGGCGAGAACACGACGCGCGCCGCCGAGCTCCTCGGCCTCAGCCGCGACCAGCTCCGCTACCGCCTGAAGAAGTTCGGAATGCGCTCGGCCGAAGGCGAAGAGCCCGAGTCGTAAGCACAACCCATTCGGGGTCTTTCGGCTCTCCGGACGCGCGCGGTGGGCCCGATGGGCCATTTGCATCATGGTCGGCCGCCGGATCCGGCGCGCAAATGTGAAGTACGAAGGGAACTCAGGGGGACGTCTCGTCGCGCTTCGGGCGCCGGATCGGGGTGCCCGTGCGGGCGTGCGCGGCCTCATCGCGCCCCGGCGATGACCCGGCGCGCGGCCCGGCGCGCGGGCCCGCCCGAGGAGGAACGAAATGACAGGAACCAAATGGGCGCTCGCGCTTGCGGCGGTCCTGACGCTCGCGCCCGGCGTCGCCTCGTCCCAGACGTTCAACCCCGACGGCGCGACACACGATCCGACGCAGCAAAGCGGGTGGGCGATTCCCACGAAGAGCGGCTCGATCGCGGACTACAACAACTGCCTCCGCTGCCATCAGCCCGGCGGCACCGGGTCCGACCGGACGGACTATCTCTTCGGCGGCCACAGGAACATGTCCCGCGTCGCCGACGGGACCCGATGGGGAATGCCGGGCGTCGACGCCGCGCATCCGGCCTCGCCGGGCCTCTCGGGCGCCGCGCTGAACGCCGACGGCTCGTTCGCCGCGCTGGGTCTCCAGCCCGGCGCCCCGAACGCGACGGTCGACTGGATCCACGGCGTCTCGAACGCCGCGAGCCTCGCGGTCGCGGGCTACTGCGCGAAGGACGCGACGGGCGCCGTCTCGTCGGACGACGTCCCCGACCTCGCCGCCTGTCCCGCCTGCGTCTCGCCCGATCCCGCGAGCGGGGCCGCGGGCTATCCGATGGACTATCCCGACGCGCTCGCGTGCGCGGCGGCGGCGACGCACACGGGCAGACCGTACACGTGGTTCACCGCCGGCAGCCAGCCCGTCTACTGGATCGCGGGAGGCGCGGGCCTCTCGGGCGGCCCCGCCATGACCGAGAAGGGCACGCGGGCCTACGCCTGCGGCCGCTGCCACACGACGGGCTGGACGGCGAACCACGCGACGGACTCCGTCGTCACGTCCCAGTCGAAGGCGCCTTACCTCTTTTTCCCCGGCGCCGGCCTCGCGGGACAGACGCCGCTCGGAAGTCCGTCCGCGCTTCTCGACCCCGGCTTCGGCGCGACGGCGTTCGCGACGCTCGCGGGAGGCGGCGTGGCATCGGTGACCGTGACCGCGGCGGGCGCCGCGTATCCGTCCGCTCCGCCTCCCGCCGTCTCGTTCTCGGGCGGCGGCGGCTCGGGCGCGGCCGCGCACGCCGTGCTGGCGGCCGATCCCTACGGCCTCTTCCGCGTGACCGCCGTCGTCGTGGACGCTCCCGGGAACGGTTACGCGTCCGCGCCGTCCGTGTCGATCGCCCCGCCGTACGCGCTCTCCTCGTGGGACCAGTGGGGCGTCCAGTGTTCGCGCTGTCACGTCGCGAAGAGCGGCGCGCACGCGAAGAACGTGTGGACGGACTTCCCGACGGGCGGCGACACGATCGCCCTCTGCATGGGCTGCCACCGCCAGGAGAACGCCACGGGACCGAGCTCGGTCGAAGGCGGCAACGGCTTCGGGGGGAACGCGGGCAACGTCCTTCCCTACACCGCGAGCCAGCAGCAGGCCGGAGGCCTCGCGCCGTACGGGCAGGGCAACCAGTTCCTCAACAGCCCGCACGCGCGGTTCACCGGCAACTTCCGCGACGTCGGCTGCCCGCCGTACGCGAACGACGGGTATACCGGCATCGACCCCGGCGCGCCGGGCAAGCCGGCGCTGTCATCCTGCAGCCCGGGCACGATGAACCTCGACGGCGCGACCTCCTCGCGGTACGCGAGCGCGTTCGCCCGCGCGTCGCTCTTCGACCTGACGGGCGTCTCGCTCTCGGGCGCCGGCTCCTGCACGACCTGCCACGACGCGCACCGGCCCCTCAACGAGAACACGGCCGGGATGAGCACGGGCATCGTGAACCGGTGCACGTTCTGCCACACGAATCCCGCCTCGGCGATCACGCCGCAGGTCTACCCGTCCCTCATCAACCATCCGAGCGGATCGGCGACGCCGCTCGGAAGGCCGGACGCGGACCCGTCCGACTCCTGCATCGTCTGCCACATGCCGCCCGGGATGACGCATCTCCTGAGGATCAGCACGGACCCGTCGTACACGACGTTCGGGGAAATGTCGTCCGGATACCCCGTCGGCGGCCCGAAGGCGATGAAGGTGAGCGCCGGGGCGTACGTGAACAACGCGCCCGGCCTCGTGAACCTCTCGCACGCCGCGCCGGACGCGAAAGGCTACGCTCCGGCGGTCTGGGTCGACCTCGACCACGCCTGCCGGTGTCACGGCGGCGGCGTCTCGGCCGCGCCCCTCACGACGACGGGCTCGGTGACGGCCGGCTCGACGGACGGCGTGACGGTCAATCCCGTCGCCGTCGCCGACGTCACGGGATTCTGGCCCGGCAAACGCGTCACGATCGCCGGCGCGGGCTGGGCGGGCGCTCCGTTCTCGACGATCGTCGCGAAGGTCGTCCCCGACGCGTCGCCCGCCACCTCCGGAAAGGTCTTTCTCGCCTATCCGGCCGTCACGACCGTGGCCGGGGCGGCGGTGACCGTCGAAGGCAATCCCGCGCAGGAGGCCTCGTTCTTCACGCGGGCCCAGCTCGCCGGTTACGCGATGGGGATGCACGGCTCCCTCGCCGCCGTCTCGTTCACGGCCCTGTACGGCGCCAACGGCTCGACGATCGTCGTCGACGCGTCGAGCTCGAGCTGCGACGGCTCGCTCGCGAACTGCGACGCGTTCGACTGGGACTGGGGCGACGGCTCCGCCCACGGCGCGGGCGCGACGGCGACGCACGTGTACGCGCCCGCGAGCCCGTCGCAGGACTACGTCATCACGCTGACGGTCACGGAGCGCGGGTACGTCGTCGGATCGGCCTCGCGCAAGGTCACGGCTTATCCCGTCGTCGTGCCGCCCGTCGCGAGCGGCTCCTGCACGATGGACTACACGACCTGGACGATCTCCTGCACGAACACCTCGACGGACGTGGGCGGCCCCGGCATCGCGAGCGCCTTCCTGAACTGGGGCGACGGCACGGCCGTCTCGAACATCACGGGCCTCGGGAGCGGGCCGTTCCCGCACACGTTCCTGCTCGCCGGGACGTACTCCGTCGTCCTGACCGTGTACGACAGGAACGGTCTCCAGAGCACCGCGACGGTCGGGACGACCGTCTCGGGAAGCTTCCAGTACTTCTCGATCGCGGGGAAGGTCTTCCGGAAGGACGGCGTCACGCCGATCAGCGCCGCCCAGATCGTCGTCAAGAGGGGCACCGTGCAGGTCGCGACCCTCACGAGCTCCGTGAACGGGAGCTACGCGACGGCCGCGATGAAGCCGGCGACGTACACGCTCACCGCGACGAAGAGCGGCTACACGTTCGCGAGCCCGACGGCGACGGTGACGACGCCGCCCTCGACGACGGCGACGAACCTCGTCGCGACGGGACCCTGAGGCCGGGATCTTCCGGCGTGGAACGATCCTTGCGGAAGCCCGCAAGGGACATCGAAATTGCGTCTTCTCGTCTTGGGCGACAGCCGCCTCCTGGCCTGGACGGCCGGCCGCCTGTCGCCTCCCGGCACGGAGATCGTGGGCGTCGCCTCGCTCGACGACGCGATGCGCGCGCTCGTCGAGACTCCTCCGGACGCGGCAATCGTGAACCTCCCTTCGTCGCGCGTCGCGTGGCGCGATTTCCAGCGCCTGTGCGTTTCTCGCGTGCCTCCGGTTCCCGTTCTGTACGTGTCGACCGCGCTCACGAGCGCCGAGGAGGCGGGCCTCGAGAGCGCCGCGGGCTACGCCGCGCTCCTGCGCGCTCCGGCGCGTCCGGGCGAGATGGAGTCCGCGATCGAGACCCTCTTCGCGGCCGCTCGCGAAGCCCGCGCCTCCGGGTGATATCGCCCACCGCCGGGCGAGGTGACCCGCTCGCGAGCGCCCTCGCCCCGCGAAACCGGCCCGACGCACGCGATTCCTGCCGCGAAAACGGCGAATGATGCATCTGCAGACCCGGGGTGACACACCCGGAGTCGCCTTCCTTGCCGAATTCCAAGTCACTGTCCCTCAAGAGGATGACGCGAGCGAGCCTCCGCCGTGAAGGGCCGGTGTCCCACCGCGGCCGACACACATGAGACGCCGTCTCAACAACCCCGGCGCGGGGCACTGGCATTGCTCGACAGTCGGACGGAGTTGCATTGCCCACGTCTCTGAGAGGAGTTCAAGACATGAATGAAAAGGCAAGAACCCGCCTCCCGCGGGCCGTTCCGAAAGCGGTACTGACCCTTCTGTCGGTCCTGCTTCTCGCGGCGGCGCCGGCCCGGGCGGCGAATCAATTCGTCAGCAGCGGCGGCACGCAGAACGCCAGCGGCGGCTGGACGCTGCCGAACGGCGGGTACTGCGGGGCCGGGAGCGTGCAAACCGCTCCCACGACACGCGGCGAGTGCGTCGCGACGTTCTTCACGGCGTCCACGACGTCGGCCGCCTGTAAGCCCACCGCGCCCGCGATCGGCGGCACGTGGGTCAACTCGGCGACGACGACGGCCTTCTGCATCGACACCGTGAACAACACCCAAGCCGCTTGCGTGAACGTCCCGCCCGGCGGGACGTACAACGGCCAGACGTGGCCGCAGGGCATCCAGCGCGTCTGGAACACGAACGGCGCCGCGAGCGCCTGCTTCCTGACGTACAAGGGCTACGACCGGAACAAGGTCACCTGCGCGAACCAGGGCGGCACGTACACCACGCTCGCCGCGTACAACGGTGGCGCTCTGCTCACGACGAACAGCGGAGTCTGCGTCGGCGCGTGGAACTTCCCGCTCGCGAGCACCTACACGCCGGTCCCGATCACGATCGCCGGAACGTCGCAGGCGAGCTCCGTCGGCGGCGACCAGTGCCTGCGCTGCCACCGCAACGACACGCAGTGGAACGTGAACGTGGAGCGCTGGGTGGACCCGTACCTCAAGACGGGCCACAAGAACATGGCCCGGCGCGTGCCCAACGCGACCCAGATCGACCAGAACGGGCCGGCGCAGGTCGGCTTCCCGTGGGCCGGCACGAATGGCGTCGCCTACCCCTCCGACTCCTCGGGCAACGCGTTCGACTGGCTGCACGGCCTCATCCAGGTCGCCGGCAGCTGGACGCAGGCCTACTGGATCTACGACGGCTGGTTCGAATCGCCGTTCCTGCCGAGCGCGATTTATTCCACGGCCCCCGCCAGCGGCAAGCCCGGAGTGTCCTACTCCTGCGGGCGCTGCCACACGACCGGCTGGACGAGCGATTCGGCCATCGGCCCCTCGACCGGCAACCTCGCCAAGGAACCCGAGAAGTCGTTCCCCGGCGTCTCGTGGGACGGCGTGACCGGCCACGCGACGACCGGCCAGGTGAACCTCGCGGGCGGCGTCGCGGGCGACCCGAACATGGTCTCGTCCTGGGACCTCTACGGCATCTCCTGCTCCAAGTGCCACGGCGTCGCCGTGGACAACACCTCGCACGGCGGGGTGCCCCCGTTCACGACCGCTGCGAACTACGGCGGTCACAACAACGGCTTCACGGGCACGAGCTCCGGCAGCGGCTACTGCTCGGTCCCGGACATGCAGAACTCCGCCGCCTGCACCGCGGCCGGCGGGACCTGGCTCACGACCGCGTGCAGCGACGGCGTCTCCCTGACGCAGGGCGCCTGCGTCGCGGCCGGGAAGACCTGGACGTTCGCCTCGTGCAGCACGAACAGCCTGACGAGCACGGCCGGCACGCTTCCCGTGAACGGCCTACCCGTCCCGCAGGCGTACTGCTCGGCGCCGACGCCGTCCACCTCCTACGCCACGAGCGCAGCGTGCATCGCGGTCGCGGGCGCCGTGTGGACCGACGTCACCAGCACCTTCGGCACCTCGGGCGCCTGCACGGGAGCCGGCTACACCTGGGACGGTGTGGCCAGCAAGTGCAACACGTGCTACGTCCCGAACGGCAAGACGGCGGTCGCCTGCGCGGCCCAGAACGTCTCGCCGCTCTCGACGACGTTCACGAACGCCTACGCCACCGACGTCGACTCCTGCGTCGACGCGGGCGGCGGCCAGTGGACCGACAACAAGACGCAGCGCGGACAGATCATCACGTCGGTCTGCCTCGGTTGCCACCGGCAGGAGAACAAGGGCCTGCCGTACACGAATGGCTCCTGCAGCGTCGGCTACACGGGCTCCACCGGCTATGACCAGGGCGCCTGCGTCGCGGCCGGCGGCACCTGGACCGACAACGGCGGCGGCCTGCCGGTCCTCGTCGGCGCGTACCACAGCACGGTCACGTTCCCGAGCCACAAGCACGGCAACGAGTACGCGAACAGCCCGCACGGCAAGTACACGGGCAAGTTCGCGAACCTCGCGACGGCCCCCTTCGGCTACGGCGGCCCGAACATCTGGGGGAGCTTCTTCATCGGCGGCGCCGACGGCGACACCGCGAACCTCGGAAGCGGCTGCACGGGCTGCCACAACGTGCACAAGAGCACGAACGAGACGGCGAACCCCGCGGGCGAAGCGGTCAAGCAGTGCAACGACTGCCACCACAAGAACCTCGCCCTCATCAACCACCCGTCCGGTCCCTCGACGCCGCTCTACAACCTCGCGGACCCGGTCACGGCATGCGCCAAGTGCCACATGCCGGGCGGCGAGCACTTCTTCCGGATCAACGCGGACCCGAGCTACAAGACGTTCCCGGCCGCTTCGACGATCGTCAGCGGCGTGAACGTCCCGGCGAACACGGCGCCGGACGGCACGTTCACGAACGCCGTCTGGATCGACCTCGACCTCGCCTGCGGCCAGTGCCACGGCGGCGGCACGTCCAACGTCGCCACGACCGGCACGGTGGCCAAGGGCTCCGCGTCTCTCACGGTCGCCAACGCCTCGGGTCTCCTCGTGAACGAGAAGATCCGCGTCGCCGGCGCGTACTCCTACAAGGGCCTCGTGAACGGCGTCGCGACGTACGCGGACCTCGACTCGTACATCACGGCGATCAACGGCAACACGGTCACCCTCGCCGGAACGGCCGGCAACGGCGTCACGAACGCCGTGGTCACCCAGAACGCCACGAGCAGCTCGGGCTCCTATTTCACGAAGGCCCAGCTCGCGACGTACGCGGCCGGCATCCACAACGACAAGCCGGTCGCGCTCTTCACGGCCATGTACGGCGCCGACGGCTCCACGGTCAACGTCGACGCCTCGGCCTCGAATTGCAGCGGCAGCCTTTCGAACTGCGCGGTGTTCGACTGGAACTGGGGCGACGCGACGGCGCACGGCTCCGGCGTCACGTCCAGCCACTCCTACACCACCCCGGGCACGTACACGATCACGCTCACGGTGACGCAGTACGGCTTCGCGCCCGGCATCGCCACGCGGTCCTTCGTCGCGTACGCCGTCGCCAACCCGCCCTCCGCGTCCGGCACCTGCACGGTGGACTACACGACGTGGATCGCGAGCTGTGGCGGCGTCAACCAGACGGGCATCGCCCTCGCGGAGATCAACTGGGGCGACGGCACCGTGGTCTCGAACATCACGGGCGGAACGCCTCCGTTCACGCACACGTTCCTCCTGCCCGGCACCTACTCGATCAAGCTGACCGTCACCGACTCGTACGGGCAGCGCGCGCGGGCGACGCTGGCGACCACGGTCGCGGCGAGCTTCCAGTACTACACGGTGGCCGGCACCGTCTTCGCCAAGGACGGGGTGACCCCGCTCTCGGCGGCGCAGATCCAGCTCAAGCAGGGAGCCGTCCTCAAGCGGCAGGTCACGACGGCCGCGAACGGCACCTACAACACCGGCAACCTGAAGCCCGGCACCTACACGGTCTTCGTCTCGAAGACGGGCTACACGTTCGCGAGCCCGGCGGGCACGCTCACGATCGGACCGAGCCTGGCCGGACAGAACTTCACGGCGACCGGGCCCTGACCAAACGACCGGGAAGGGCGGGCCGTGAGGCCCGCCTTCCCACGAAGAGAAAGACATGAAGACCGAAAGACGGAATCAAAAGGGAGGAACGATGAAAAGAATCCTTCAGGCCTCGCTGGTCGCGGCGCTCGTGCTCGTCCTCGCGCCGGCGGCCTTCGCCTACACCGGGACGTACGTCCCCGGGTCGGGCATCAACCTCACCCCGCACGACCTCGCGCAGGGCGGCAACGGGATGGGCGGGTACAACGCGAATCCGACGGACGTCCACGCCCGGATCTGCATCTTCTGCCACGCGCCGCACAACGCGTACAAGCTGAGCCCCGCCAACGGCGGCCCGGCGATCGGCGTGGGCGGCGGGCCGACGGCTCCGGACGCGTACGACTATCTCCCGCTCTGGAACCACACGCTCCCGGCGCCCACGGTCTACACGATGTACTGGAGCGGCCCCGGACAGCCGCAGACGGGCCCCACGGCCCAGCAGACCCTGAACAACCAGGTTCTCGGCAGCGGCTCCCTCCTCTGCCTCTCCTGCCACGACGGCAGCGTGGCCGTGAACTCCTACGGCAACGGCTCGCAGCCTGCGGCATCCCAGAGCACCGGCACCGCGACCATCGGGCCGGGCTACGTGATCGGAAAGGACGGCATCCTCCAGAACCACCATCCGGTCGGCTTCAGCTACGGCCTGGTCTTCGCGGGCGAGGCCGGCGGCGGCGTGGGCGGCACGGGCGGCATCAACCCCACGACGCAGGCGATGGGCAGCGCGGGGACGATCGCGAGCCATCTCTACGCCTCCCAGTCGCTCGGGGTCACCGACGCCATGGAGTGCGGTACGTGCCACTCGGTCCACAACACGGGCAACACGGGCGAAAGCCTGCTGTGGCGGAGCGACACGAGCAGCCGCCTCTGCCTGACGTGCCACAACAAGGGAACGAACCCGGGCGCCACGGTTCCCTGATCGGTTCTCCGCGAACTCTCGGGCATTTCGAGGGGGCCGGGCATCCGGCCCCCTCTCCTTTTCCTCCCCCGGCGGCATGAGCAACCCGCCTCATAGGTCGGGCCGCCCCCCCTCCCTAGACTCCGGATTGAAAAAGAGTCGCGGGCGCCCCGGGGCGTCCGAATCCGGGGTGGCCGCATGAATCGAACGTTCGCGTTTTCTCGGGCCGCAGGCAGGCGTGCGGCGGTGGTCGCAGGCGCCTTCCTCCTCGCCTCGTGCTCGACGACCGCCCCGAAGAAGGAGCCGGCGGTCTTCTTCCCGCCTTCCCCCGAGCTCCCGCGCGTCCAGTACCTCACGTCCTTCACGGGCTCGAAGGACGTCGAGGAGCAGTCGGGCTTCAGCAAGTTCGTCGTCGGAGAGAAGCGCGAGCTGAAGATCGACAAGCCTTACGGCCTCGCCCTCTTCGAGGGCCGCCTCTACGTCTGCGACACGAACTCCGGGGTCCTCGTCCTCGACCTCAAGTCGAAGACCTTCGAGAGATACACGGGTGCCGTCGGCCCGGGCGCGCTCATGCAGCCCGTGAACATCGCGATCGAGCCCGACGGGACGAAGTACGTCTCCGACCCCGTGCGCGGCCAGGTCGTCGTCTACGGCCGCGACGACGCCTACCAGAGGGCTTACGGCGACGCGGGCTCCTGGCGGCCGGTCGACGCCGTCCCGTTCGGGGACCGGCTCTACGTCGCCGACTCCGCGAACGGCCTCGTGAAGGTCTTCGACAAGAAGACAGGAGAGGTCGTTCGGCTGATCGGCGACCGCGGAGAGCCCGAGGAGCGCCTCGCACGCCCCACGAACCTCGCGTTCGACGCCGAGGGCACGCTCTACGTCAGCGACATCGGCCGCTTCCAGGTCGTCAAGTACGACCGGGACGGGCACCTGCGCGGCACCGTGGGCAGGCTCGGAGACAACCTCGGTCACTTCGCGCGGCCGAAGGGGATCGCGCTCGACCGCGAGGGCCACCTCTTCGCCGTCGACGCCGCGTTCAACAACGTGCAGGTCTTCAACGGCGAGGGGCGTCTCCTCCTCTTCTTCGGCGGGCCGGGCGAGAAGCTCGGAAACCTCCTCCTGCCCGCGCAGGTCGCGATCGACTACGACAACCTCGCGTACTTCAAGTCGTACGTCGCCCCCGGATTCGACGTGCGGTTCCTCGTCCTCGTGACCTCCCAGTTCGGCCCGCACCGCATCGACGTGTTCGCCTACGGCGAGGAACGCGGGCGGAAATACCCGAGCGACGATGAGCTGGTCAGGCAGATCGACGAGCTTCGGAAAAAGGAGCAGGCGAAGCTCTTCCCGACGAACGAGGCCCCGAAGGCCGCCGAGCCGACGCCCGGCGTGCCCAAACCCGCCGATCCGCCGGCGCCCCCGAAAACCCCTTGAACCCCCGACCGGACGCCGGAGGGCGGAGGGCGCGATGAGGTCGCGCCGGATCGAGGCGGCGGCGCTCGCCCTCGCCCTCGGCGCCGCGGCCTGCGGCGGCGAGGCCGGCTACCGCACCCTGACGTTCTTCTTCGACGGCGTTCCGCCCCCGGGCGGGGGAGCGGCCGCGGGCCCGCGCGGCCGCGGAAGCGGCCCGGCGGGCGCCGGAGCGGCGTTCGTCGTCGAGCACGGCCCCTACGCCGCGAAGCTCTGCGACGCGTGCCACGAGCCCGGCCGGGCCAACGTTCTGGTCGTCCCGGGCGACCAGCTGTGCGGCCGGTGCCACGTCCTCGGCACCGGGAAGAAATACGTCCATGGGCCGCTCAACGCCGGGGGCTGCCTCGTCTGCCACGACCCGCACGCCTCGCCGAACCCCTATCTCCTCGTCTCCGTCACGGGCGAGTCCTGCCTGCGCTGCCACGACCGCGGCGATCTCGGCGACACCGCGGGTCACGCCGCGGGCGGGCCGCCGTGCACGACCTGCCACGAAGCGCACATGTCCGACAAGCCGAACCTTCTCAAGTAAAGGGACGCCGCGTTGCGCTGCCGCGTCGCACCCGTCCTCGTCCTCCTCGCCGTGCTGTCGGGCGGGGCGCGAGCCGACTGGACGGACTTCCTCCCCCGGACGCTCGAGACGCACGCCTGGCTCGAGCTCTACGGGCTCTACGAGAAGAACGACCAGACCGCGGAGGCCAACCGGATCCTCTGGAGCGACACGTTCCTCAAGGAGAAGCTCACGCTCCTGACGAACGGGTACATCTACCATCCCCGTTTCCTCCTCTACCACCTCAACGTCTCCGGGGCGCTCAAGCAGGAGGACTACGAACTGTCGACGCTCCCCCCGCTCGGCCGTCGCGACGGCAAGAGCCTCGAGTACGACGCGCACGTCGTGCTCCTGCCGGAGCACCCTTACAACCTCGAGCTCTTCTCCACCCGGTACGAGCCGCTCTTTCGCGAGCAGTACGCGACGCACACGGACACGGTCGCGACGAACAACGGGGTGGACGCCCGTTACGGGCGGAGGCCGTGGTTCCTGCACGCCCGCCTCGAGGACGACAAGATCGACTCCACGGAGTACGTCTCCGACGTCAAGCGCCTCACGCTGGACGGGCGCTACCTGCAGGATTTCGGCCCCGGCAAGTCGATCTTCTTCGACGCCCGCTACGCGCCGTCCCGACTGACCGACTCCACGGGATTCACGGGCGACACGACCGACGCGGCGTTCGGCAACGGCCTCGAGTACGGTCCCTACCGGCTGAACTCGAACGTGTCGGCGACGGACCTCTCACAGGCCGGGCCGACGACCTTCGGCGTCACGACGAAGCAGCTCTCCTGGTTCGAGCAGTTCACGGCGGACCTCCCCGCGCGCCTCCGTCTCGAGGCCTACTGGCGCTACCAGGACAACCGCAACACCTACGAGGGGGCCGCGATCACGGGAGAGACGAATGTCTCGAGCCTGCACGAGGACTTCGAGGTCGACCTCAAGCATCAGCTCTACGAGAGCCTCCAGACGACGTACGTCTTCCGGTGGGGCCAGGACCATTCGACCGGCGGGGATTCCGACGCCCTCCTGAACTCCCTGAGCTTCAACTACACGAAGCTCGTCGCCGGTCCCGAGAACCGGCTCACGGCCACCCTGAGCCTCGGGCAGGAGGACACCCGCAATGCCGGCCAGGCGCTCGTCGTCGACGAGGCGCATTCCGCGACGCCCGCCCCGGGCTCCTTCCTCCTCCAGCGCACGAACGTCGATGCGCAGACGGTCTCGGTGCTCGCCCGCTCGCCCCAGCCGCCCTACGGGCTCGTCCTCCTGACCGAGGGATCCGAGTACACGCTCACCGCCGTCGGCAACACGCTCGAGGTCACGATCCTGAGCCTTCCGCCGGAGTTTCCTCTCCCGGGCAAGTACGACTTCCAGGTCTCGTACGCCGAGACCGCCGGCTCGTTCAGCCTCAGGATGCGGACCTTCGGCCAGGGCGCGAGCCTGGCCCTCCTCAACAACCTCGTGACTCCCTACTACAGCGTCAACACCGTGCGGTCGGACGTCACGACGGGATCGTTCCCCGGCGCGCTCGATTCCGACGTCCTCGCGGCTGGAGTCTCGTCGTTCGCCGGGCCCCTGCGCGCCCGCGTCGAGTACGACGACGTGCGGTGGACGATCAGCCCCTGGCACGGCTGGAGGGCCGACCTGCAGGTCGTTTCGCCGCTCGGCCCCTCGACGAACGTCAACGCCACGGCGGCCTGGCAGTACCGCCATTACGCGGACACCACCGAGACGGGCGGCCTCCCCGCCTACGTCGAGCGGATCGTCTCGGCCTCCGGCAACATCCAGCAGTTCCTGTTCTCGCATACGCTCTCGCTCTCGTGCGGCGGCTCCTATTCACGGTACGACGGGCTCGCGTACAGCCGCTCTTACGCGCTGAACGCCGCGCTGACGTGGCGCGTCGGCAAGCTGGACGTCTCCGGCGGGGCGAGCTACACGAACGCGGACTCCCAGAGCAACACGTTGTACGCGAGCCGCACCGTCCACCAGTACTACTACCTTCGCCTCAAGCGCATCCTCTTCTAGAACCATGACGGAAAGATCCGCCTTCCGCCTCTTCGGGCCGCTCCTCCTCCTCGGCGCCGCCGCCGGCTGCGCCTCGGCGTGGAAGCTCCGGACCGCCGAGGCGCCTTTCCCCCTCCAGTGGCCGTTCGCGCCGAGCCCGGCGCGCGTGACCTACCTCCGCGCGCTCACCGGCGTCTCCTCCTCCGCGACGGTCGGATCCGCGCTCGCCGCCGTCGCGTACGGCAGCGAGAGGGCGGAGGCGAACGCGTTCGTCCTGCCCGTCGCCGTCGCGACCTGGCGCGACGGGCGGATGGCGGTGGCCGACATGGGGCGCGGCGCCGTCCACCTCGTCTTTCCACGGACGTCGCGCTACCTCCGCCTCACGGGCCCGAAGACGGCGCCCATGCGGACGCCGGTCGGCCTCGCCTTCGACGACGACGGGCGGCTCTTCGTCTCGGACTCGAGCAGCGGCCTCTACGTCTTCGGCCCCGACGGCGCGTTCCTCTCCACGATTCGCTCCGTCGGGGGGACGCCGCTCGGGCGCCCCACCGGTGTCGCCTGGAGCCCGACGCGAAGGCTCCTGTACGTCGTCGACACGCTCGCCCACGCGATCTACGCGCTCGACGCGCAGGGCCGGCTCGTGCGCACGATCGGCGGCCGCGGCGACGGCCCCGGGCAGTTCAACTTCCCGACCCACGTCGCGCTCACTCCGGCGGGCGAGCTCGTCGTCGCCGACTCGCTCAACTTCCGGATCCAGATCCTGGACGCGGAAGGAAACTTCGTCGCCGCCTTCGGGCACCACGGCGACGGCTCGGGCGACATCGCGATGCCGAAGGGCCTGGCCGTGGACGCGAACGGCGTTCTCTACGTCGCCGACAGCCTCTTCGACGTCGTGCAGCTCTTCGACCGCGGCGGCCGGTTCCTGCTCACCGTCGGGCGCCGCGGGACCGACTTCGGCGAGTTCTGGATGCCGTCGGGGGTGTTCATCGGCGACGGGGGCCTTCTCTACGTCTGCGACACGTACAATCACCGCATCCAGGAGCTCCGGATCGCGGGAGGAGGCGCGGATGCGACGCGCTGATCCGGTCCGGGCCGCGCTGATCGCCCTCGGCCTCGCCGCCCCCGGGCTCGCGGGGACGGCGGCGGCGCAGGGCGGAGCGGGCATCGTCGGCACGAAGCACGACCTCTCCGCGTTCGGCCCGGGGCCGGCGCGCTCTTCGGGCGAGACGCGCATCTGCGTCTTCTGCCACACGCCGCACAACGCCGCGGCGCTCTCGCCCCTGTGGAACAAGAACCTCGAGCCGCAGACGTACCAGGTTTACGCGAGCCCGACCCTGCAGGCCGCGCAGAAGCTCGGCGGAACCCTTCCGCAGCCCTCGGGGCCGACGAAGCTCTGCCTGAGCTGCCACGACGGAACGATCGCCCTCGGGGCCGTCCTGAACCCGCCGGGCGGCATTCCGATGCAGGGGACCGGGACGCTCCCGGCCTCGAGCCTGTCGAACTTCGGCCTCGACCTGAGCGGCCACCACCCCGTCTCGTTTCGCTACTCCGATTCCCTGCCGAACCCCAACTTGGCCCCGTCGCCTCCCCGGACGCTCGTCTACGGCGCCGCAGACGAGATCCACTGCATCACCTGCCACGACCCGCACGACAACCGCAACGGGCGCTTCCTCGCGCAGGGCAATCGGTATTCCGCGCTCTGCGTCACGTGCCACCAGATCCCGGGATGGAGCGCCTCGGCCCACGCGACGTCGACCGCGTCCGTCGCGGGCATCCTGCCCCGCGCCCCGAACGACTGGCCGGCGTACGGGCAGCTGAACGAGTGGGGCTGCGAGGCCTGCCACACACCCCATTTCGCGCCCACGGCCGAGCAGCTCCTTCTCTTCACGGACACGCCGCCGGCCTACTCCTGCACGACCGCGGGCTGCCACTCGTCCACGCCCGGCGGGCCGCCGCACACGTCGGGGGCGATCTCGGCGGCGCTCGGAACGACGCCGCGCATCACCGCCCCTCCCGACATCGGGGCGCAGATCCGGAAGTCGTCCGCGCACCGGCCGCCGGCCGGCGCCGCCGCGTCGACGAGCGGAGGCTCTCCCGCCGCTGCGCGGGTCGGCGTCCGCACGGTCACCTGCGCCGATTGCCACAACGCGCACGTCGTGAACGCGGTCCGTGTCCCGCCTCCCAACGTCTCCGGCCTCCTCGCGAACGTCCCCGGAGTCGACCGCAACGGCGTCGCGGTTCGGGCAGCGACGTACACCTACGAAGTCTGCTTCAAGTGCCACGGGGACAACTCGGGCGACGTCCCGGTCGTTCCGCGCGTCGTGCCCGGAGGAAACGCCCGCCTCGCCTTCGACCCCAACAACCCGTCCTCCCATCCCGTCATCGGGCCCGGGAGGAACCCGAACGTGCCGAGCATCCCCTCGTCGCTCGCGCCGACGCTCCGGGCGTCCGACACGATCGGCTGCACGTCCTGCCACGCCGACGACGAGGGCGGTTCCGGGGGGCCGCACGGCTCCTCCTTCGCTCCGATCCTGGCCGAGCGGTACGAGACCGCCGACGGGACGCCCGAGAGCTACGACGTCTACGCGCTGTGCTACCGGTGTCACGAGCGGACGAGCCTCCTCGCCGACGTCAGCTTCCGCAGGAAAACCCTGCGCAAGACGTCCTCGGGCGGCGGCCACAGCGGCCACCTGGCCTCCGGTGCGTCCTGCGCGGCGTGCCACGACCCGCACGGAATCAGCCTCGCGACGTCCTCGCCCGGAGCGACCGGCGACCATACCTCTCTGATCAACTTCGACGCGCGCGTCGTGCTGCCCGCCCCGGGCGCCGCCGTCCCGGCCTTCCGGAAGACGGGCCCGTTCTCCGGCAGCTGCACGCTCGTCTGCCACGGCGTGACGCACGTCGACCTCGCGTATCCCTGAGCCGGGGCGGCGTCGGCGCTACTTCTTCGGCGCGGCCGGCGCCGGCTCGGGCTTCAAGGTGGCGCCCTTGCGCGAATAGGACTGCGGCTTGTGGCAGCCCGGCGAGCAGCTCCCTCCGTTCTCGTTCTTGACGAACTTGAGCGGAAGGGCCCAGGAGCCGAACGTCACCTTCTCGGCGATGAGAGCGGGGTTGTCGGCTCCGTGCATCGCGTGGCAGAGGCGGCAGCTGCGGCCCTTGGCCTTGTCGTTGACGTGAAGGTAGTGGAGGTTTCGCTCCCCGTCGCGGAAGCCGGTCGCGAAGCTCGTGTCCGGGAACCTCAGGAGGTCGCGGTTGTGGCACGTGAAGCAGAGCCCGAATTCCTTGTCCGTGTACGCCACGTAGGGCTCCGCCGGGAACGTGCCGACGAGGAGGCGCGGGTTCGGGCCGCCGTGCGGGTCGTGGCACGCCGTGCACCGGCCCTGGGCGATCGGACCGTGGAGGACCGTCATCGTCTTCGCGAGGACCGTCTTGTGGCAGGACAGACAGAGGTCCTTCTCGGGTGAAAGGAGGAGCTTCGGCTCGTCGGCGGCGTGCGGCGAATGGCAGGAGGCGCAGCCCTTCGCCGACTTCACCGCGGCGTGCACGACGGCGCCCTTCTGGACCCTGTCGCCGACGTCGGCGTGGCAGGAGAAGCAGACCCCTCCTCCCGCCTCGGCGAGGAGCTTCGGGTTCGAGCTCCCGTGCGGGTCGTGGCAGGACGTGCATCCGCCCTCGATGGCCGCGTGGACGACCTTCTTCTTCAGCGCCTGCTCGAGATCGGTGTGACAGCCGAAGCAGAGCCCGGGCGCGGGCTTGAGGAGGAGCGCCTTGTCGTCGGACTCGTGGGGCGTGTGGCACGCGGTGCACGCGCCGGCCGCGACCGGTCCGTGCGGGACCTTGAACTCCACGTGGTCGGAGTGGCAGGCGCCGCAGAGGTCCTTCTCGGGCGACGACAGGAGCTTCGCCTCCTTGGAGGCGTGCGGGTCGTGGCAGGTCGTGCAGGTCCCGTCCTTGACCGCGGCGTGCACGACGGCCTTCTTGAACGCCTCATGGCAGCTCTGGCAGAGGTCGGGCTGCTGCGCCGCGAGCCTGAAGGTCTTCTTCCCCTTCTGCGGGTGGGGCTTCGCGGTCGCCTCGTGGCAGCCGTCGCAGGACTCGGCGGCCGCGTGGACGCTCCTGCCCTGAAGGAGGGTCTCGTGGCAGCCGGAGGCCGCGCAGGGATTGTCGGCGGCGGCCGAGGCCCCGGCGAAGAGGCCGGCGGCCAGGAGCGGAGGGAGCACGAGCCGCGGGCTCATCGGGCGCGCGCCCTTTGGAAGGCGGACCAGCCGGTGAGGAGGAACGCGGCCTCGACTGCCGCGACCGACCCGAGCACGAGGACGAGGTTCGAGCTGCCGAAGCCGTAGGCGTGAAGTCCCGTCGCGAGGACGAAGTTGACGCCGAGGTACGTCATGAGGATCGTCCAGAACGCCGCGATCGAGAGAACGGCGACGCCCCACGCGCGGACCTGCTCGTCGAAGCGGGCGTGGAGGATCGCCATGTACGCGAGGAACGCGATGAGCGACCAGACCTCCTTCGGATCCCAGCCCCAATAGCGTCCCCAGGACGAGGCGGCCCAGACCGATCCCGTCAGGATGCCGGCGATCAACAGGATCGAGCCGACGTGGAGGTACCAGTACAGGAGCGTGCTCCAGCGCTCGGCGAGATCGCGCCGCGCCGGGGCCACGATCTCGACCCCGACGACGAGATGCGCGAGCCCGGTCGCGATCGCGAGGACCGAGTAGCTCACGACGATGATCGGGACGTGGATGGCGAGCCACGGGGTCCCGGAGAGGACCGGCGGCATCGGATGGATGAACGGGTCGATCGGCAGGAGATCCGCGAGCGCCATCGCGACGGCGCCCAGCCCCGCCGCGTTCGCGACGAGCAGCCGCTGGCGAAGGGCGAGGGCGGCGACGCCGAAGAGCCCGACGCCCCAGCCGAGGAAGAGTATGGACTCGTACATGTCCGAAGCCGGCGCTCGCCCCGCGACCCGCCAGCGCATCGCGAGGCCCCACGACATCGCGAAAAAGCCGAGAACGAGGAGGACGCCGCCGACCGTCCGAAGCCGGAAGCGGTCCTCGCCCAGCGTCGCGCCGAGCGCGACCGCGGCCGGCAGCAGGAAGAGCCACGCGATCCGGGTCGGTCGCGCCGCGTTGTAGGCGATCTCGCGCGCGAGAGCGCGCGGGGTCGGATAGTGAGGCGGCGCGGCCATGGCGCGCACGTGATCCGCGAGGCCGGCGAGCTCGGCCGGCGTCCGGAGGGCCGGAGCCGTCTCCCACGTCCCCCTGGGGTCCGCGACGGGGATGCAGCGGATGCCGGCGCCGTTGAAGTGCTGGTAGAGGAGGATCAGGCGGGCCTCGAGCTTGAAAAGAGCCGCCTCCGTGCCCGTCGGCTTCGAGTCGCCGCTTCGGGAGTGGAGCGCGAGCATCGTCGTGCGCATGACGGGAGACGAGACGATCTCTGCATAGCTCGCCCGGCGCGCGCCGGGCGGGAGCCCGGCGGCCTTCGCGACGTCGCCGCCGCCGACGAGGACCATCGGCTCCTGTTCCCAGCGGCGGCGATCGAAGGTCCAGCCCGCGACGGCGGCGACGGGATCGAGACCGGCCCAGGACGTCCGGCCGGTGACGTTCCAGATCGCCTCGCGCGCCTGCGTGTCGAAGGGCATCGCGCGGCCGTCGTGCTGGACCGGCAACGCCCGCAGCTTCTCGAGCGTCGCGGCGTCGATCGGATCGGCGGCACGGGCCGGCGCGGCCCAGATCGCGGAGGCCGCGGCCGACAGCACGAGGAGGACGGGCAGGGTCGGCAGCGCGGACCCGGCCGGCGCGGGAGCGCGGGAGGCGTGCGACTGGACGAGGCGGGTCGCGAACACGACGAGCATCCCGGCCACGAGAAGCACGTACCCGGCAAAGACGATCGGCTGGCCGGGGTCTCGAGAGACCGAAAGGATCGTCGCGGGCGGCGTCACGTCGGTGCGGTAGCTACTCTGGAAGAACCGGAAGCCGCCGTACGACAGCGGCCGGTTCATCTCGATCACGGCGGGGAGCGGCGCCGGGAGCGCGGCGTCCTCGACTTCGACCCGGCTGCGGTACATGGCGGGCTGCCGCGTGCCCGGGTAGAGGTCGAGCTCGAACGCGTCGAGCCTCACCGCGAACGGGAGCCTGAACGACCGCGCGGGGCTCTCGCCGGACTGCTGGAAAACCGTGTTCGACTCCTGGCCCTCCTGGACCGCGAGCTGCCCCTCCCGCTTGAAAAGGAGCGTCGTGAGGGCGCCGGCGAGGATCACGAGGATCGAGACGTGGGTCAGGGCGAAGCCCACGCGCCACCGGTTGCGCGGCCAGCGATCGACGAGCGCGGCGAGGAGGTTCAGGGCGAAGACGCCCAGGAGGGCGTAGAACCCGGGAGCTTCGTAGACCTTCTTGGCGGCCTCGGCGCCGCGCAGAGACTCGAGGATCGTGCCGGCCGAAAGCACGACGGAGATCAGGACGACGAGGCCGACGGTCAGCTTGAGCGAGGCGAGAGCCGGAAGGAGCTTGCGCATCCGGCCTACTGGGACGGCGGCACGTAGACCGCCGGGACGGACGTGCCGTCCGCCGACGCGTTGTTGACGGTCACGCCGTAGCAGTAGACGCCGAGGGCGCCGCCTCCTCCGAAGTAACGGAAGCGGACGTTGACGAGCTCGTCCGTCACGGGCACTGCCGCCTGGGCCCACCCGCTCGCGGGGAGGTCGATCTGCACGGACTTTGCGGGAGCCGACGTCCCGCCGGCGGACGTGTAGAAGTCGGCCTGCACGGAGACAGGAGCCGCGTCCATGTTCGCGCATCCGAAGTTGGACCGGTTCGCCGCGTCCACCTGCAGGCCGGGAGAAAACGAGAGGCCCGTCTCGGCGACGCTCGCGACGCGGTCGTCGAGCGACATGCCGTAGATGGGCGTGCTGTACCGGCCGTTCGGCGTGTCGGCGTAGACCTCGGCGCTCGCGAGGAAGAGCCGGCTGTTCGTGCTCTCCCAGAGCCGGATGCCGGCGCCCCCGGTGTACCCAAAGAGGTCGGACAGGACGTTCTCGTAGACGCGGGTCTCCGAGGCGGCGAGCGTGACGGGGAGCGGGCCGACGGCGCCGCCGGGAGTCGAGAGGATCAGATCGATCGTCATGGCGTTCGAGCCGGGGTTGACGAGCACCATACGGGTCTTGAAGTAGGCGCCGATGCCCTGCACGTTCGCCGACGAGGGGAAGATGTAGCCCGTGTCGACGACGCCGAGCGGCGTCCGCGTCCGGACGGGCCGGTCTTCGGCCGAAGCCGCCCCCGTCGAGACGAGCAGCCCGAGCAAGAGGATCCCGCGACGCATTCTCATCTTCGGCCAGCCTCTCTTCGCCGGAACGGGGGCCCGCTCGCGCTCCCCGGAGTCACCGGACCCCGAAGGCTAGACGGCATGGCGCTGCCTGCGCTTTGATCTACATGCATCCCCGGCCGAGGCGGTGGATGCCGATCAACGGGTCCATCTGCCTCGGTTGCAATGGCTTGCCCGCTTCCAGGCCGAGGCGCCCGCCGGGTCCTGCGTTCAGGCGCCCTGCGCGGGCGGCCGGTCCGGGACCAGCCAGCTCAGGACCGTCGAGACGATGGACACGATCAGGGCGCCGAGGAACGCGGCCCAGAACCCGTCCACGGCGAAGTCGATCCCGAGCTGCCGGCCGACCCACGCCGTGAGCATGAGCATGAGGGCGTTGAGAACGAGCGTGAAGAGGCCGAGCGTCAGGAAGATGATGGGGCAGCTCAGGAGCTTGAGGAGCGGCCGCACGAACGCGTTGACGACACCGAACACGACGGCGACCGCGAGGATCGACCCCGCTCCGCCCGCGTGGATGCCGGACACGAAGTACGCCGCGACCCACAGGGCCGCCGCGTTGACGAGAATGCGAACGAGGAATCTCATCGGCGTCTCCGGCGGGGGATTCTACGGCCCGCGACGGGGACCGTAGAATCGGGGCGATGGGCGATCGGAAGTACCGCCACCAGGGCTATCAGGACGGCGCCCGGACCGGCGGCTCCGGCGCCGACTCCGCGGGCTCCTCCTCCGAGCGTCCCGGCCGCCTCGAAGGATCGCCCCGCGGGCGCGGCGCCGAGCGGAACCGCGAGGAGGTCTTCCGCTGCAAGGTCTGCGGCGAGAAGAACGATCCCGAGGTGGCGGCGGCGGCGGCGTGCCGGAAGTGCGGCGCGGCCCTCCACGCCTGCAATCAGTGCCGCCACTTCGACGGCGCCGCCCGCTGGCAGTGCCGGCAGCCCATCCCGGCGCCGATCCCGGCCAAGTCGAAGGCGAACGACTGCGCGTTCTACGCGCCCGTCGTGAGCCTCGACCTCACCGGCGCGAAGGCCGCGGAGACGCCCGACCAGGCGCGGTCGGCCTTCGACAGGCTGTTCGGAAAGCGCTGATCCGCCTCAGCCCTTCAGGAACTGCGAGACGAGGCGCTGCCACTTCTCCTCCGAGAGGAGGGCGGGCGCCTCGACGACGAGCTCGCCGCCGTCGGCGGCGAGGAGGCCGAGCTCCGTCTCGAGCGCGTGCGAGAGGCGCGCCGTCTCGTCCTTGAACCACGCGCGCGCGAGCTTGCCCGAGGGAAGCGTCAGGAACGCCGCCGTCGCCGGCTTCATCGCGAAGAGCCAGCCGCCGCGGTAGCGGGATTCCTCGAGCAGCGCCGGCTTGCGCGCGACGGCCGGGTTGATCGCGACGACCTTGCCCGTGACGGGCGCCGGGATCTCCGCGCTGCGGCCGCCGCACGAGACCGTGGCGGCCGGAAGCCCGGCCGCGAGGACGGTCCCGGGTCTCGGGAGCGTCACGGAGGTCGGGCCGTGGAGGAGCCGGCCCGCGATCTCGTCGAGCCCCACCCGGACGGTGCCGCGCGCCCCGCGCGCGAGCCACGTGTGGCCCGCCGCGTAGTGATGCGCCTCGGCGAGCTCGAGCCCGTCGACGTCCACGAGACCGATCCGCCGGTCGCGCAGTTTCTGGAAGGCGCGCCACAGCGCCCACGCCGCGAGGATCGGGAGCGCGCACACCGCGAGGACGAGCACGAACGCGAGGATCCTCACGATGAGTCCGGCGAGGAAGATGCCCGCGACCTGGAGGAACTCGAGGGGCGTCATGGCTCACCTCACTTGGTCTTGTGGCAGGTCCCGCAGTCGTCGAGGCCGTGACCGCTCTTGCCGTCGTGGCACGAGCCGCAGCTCTTGCCCTTCTCCATGTCGGCGTGGCGGATCGCGGCGGGGGCGGCCGCAGAGGCCGTGCGTTTGACGATGGGGAAGAGGGCCGGGTGACAGGTCGTGCAGTCGGGGCGCGCGGCGTCGACGTGCGACGCGTGGCTGAAGGTCACGACGCCCGGGCTGCCCTCGCCCTGCGGAAGGGCGATGTCCTTCGGCAGGTTCGGGAGCGAGCCCGCCCGCGCGCCGAGAGAGAGGAAAAGGAGCGTCGCGAGGGCGAGGGCCGGTCGAAGAGTCGATTTCATGGCGTCCTCCTACTCCGCGCGGAGCGCCTTGCGGACGAGCTCGGCCCAGTGGGCCGGATCGATCTCGCGGGCGATGCCGTTGACCGGCGTGCCGCCGTCCTGGAGGACGACGCCGAGCTCGGGGCTCATGCGGCCCGAGAGCGCCTCGGCGGCCGCGTCGAGGAAGCGGCGCGCGGCGTCCCCGGAGACGAGGTTCTTGAGGTTCGCGGTGAGCCAGCGCGGCTCGACCTTCAGGAGCCAGCCGGTCCCGTACGGGTCGCGGACCGCGTCGGACGGGCGGGCGCGCGTGACCTCGTTCACCGCGACGACGTTGCCGTCGACCGGCGAGACGACGTCGAACGGCTGGCCGTCGGCGACGACCGTGAAGGCCTTCTGGCCCTGGCGCAGAGCCGTGCCGACCGCGGGGAGCTCGACGGCGTCGACGGGCCCGATGAGCTTGTGGGCGAAGTCGTCGAGGCCGACCGCCACGGCCCCGCCGAAGGTCCGCGCCCAGGAGTGGCCGCGGTGCAGGTGAACGTTGTCCGGGACGTGGAACCAGCCGAGGGAGAAGGCCTGGGCGGGCGAGGCGCCGTTCACGAAACGCCAGAACGGGATGAAGAGCAGGAGGTACGAGACCGCGAGCAGGTACTCGATGGCCTTGGTGGCGTGCGGGCTGAGGAGGTCGCTTTCGTGCATGGTTTCCTCTCTCCTCTTTCAGTGGACGCCGCGCCATTCCGGATGCTCGTGGAGCACCGGCATGCGGTTGACGATCCAGCGGAACACGAGGACGCCCAGCGTGACGATCGTGATCGAGATGACGATCTCGCCGAGCGCCGGGATGTAACGGTCGGGTACGTTCCAGTTGAACGCGATGAGGGAGACGTTGAAACGGTTCAGGACGACGCCGAGAACCGTCATGATGCCCGCCGCGCGCGCGAGCGCCGCGCTCTGCGTCCTCACGGCGAAGGCGAAGAGGAACGACGGCAGGAGGACGAAGCCGAGCATCTCGAGCGCGTACCAGGCTCCCCACCCCGTGAGGAGGAGATCCCAGCGTCCGCTGCCCGCGAGGCCCTGGAGGCGGATGAAGAAGTACGCGAAGAGGACGACCGCGCCGCCCTTGGCGAGTCCGAGCTGGAGCGCGCCCATGTCGACGTGCGCCGTCGGGTCCAGCTGGTCGCGGAAGGCCCGGTGCGAGACCGTGCTCTCGAAGATCACCATCCCGATGCCCGCCGCGATCGAGGACACGAAGAAGAAGATCGGGAGGAACGGCGAGTACCAGAGCGGGTGGAGCTTGCCCGGAGACATGAGGAAGAAGGCTCCGAGAGAGGACTGGTGGAGGGTCGAGAGGGTGACGCCGAGGACGATGATCCCGATCGTGAGCGTCCCCATGTAACGGCGGACCTTCGTCGCGCCCATCCACTCGAGCGCCGCGGGCAGGAACTCGAGGGCGAGAACCATGAGGTACAGGAAGACGCACCAGCCGACCTCGTACATGACGGCCGTCGTGCCCGGCGTCAGGAAGAACTGGTAGGGGAGCCGCCAGGGCTGGCCGAGGTCGACCATGAGGCCGACGACGACGAAGGCGTAGCCGAGGAAGCCCGTCAGGATCGCGGGCCTCAGCACCGGCCGGAACTGCTTCTGGCCGAAGAGGTAGACGGCCGCGGCCACCGTGTAGCCGCCGGCCGCGAGCGCGACGCCGCAGACGATGTCGAACGCGACCCAGATTCCCCACGGGTTCGTCTGGGAGAGGTGGCTCACCGCGCCCATGCCCTTCCAGAACCTGTAGGCCATGGTCGGAAGGCCGATCGCGAGGATCGCCGCGAAGATCGCGTTCGTCTTCGTGAGGAGGCTCTTCGCGTACGTCTTCGGCGCCATCCCGAGGAGGACCTTCTCGCGAAAGAAGGCCGAGAACGTGACCTCGCGGTCGAGGGCCTGTTCACTCATGGCCTTCCTCCTTGCCGGATTCGGCGCCCGCGGCGTCGTCGCGGCGCTTGCTGAACGTGTAGAGACCCATCAGGAGCGGCGGCCACAGGGTGACGACGAACGGAACCGCCGAAAGCGCGCCGTCCGCCATCTCCGGGTAGGATTTCTTCGCGATGTCCGAGGGGAGCCCGTAGCTCGTGAACGGGACGTCCGTGATGTAGAGCCAGCTCGTCCCGCCGGCCTCGTTCTCGCCGTAGATCTCGTGGATGTACTTGGTCGGATTCTGGTAGATGCGGGCCCTGGCCTCCTCGAGGAGGTCGGCCCTCTTCCCGAACGTGAGCGCGCCCGACGGGCACGCGTCCGCGCAGGCGGGCGGCAGGCCCTTCTCCTGGCGCGCCGCGCAGAACGTGCACTTCTTCACGAGCGGCGCCGCCTTCGAGTACTCGTACTTCGGCACGCCGAACGGGCACGCGATCATGCAGTAGCGGCAGCCGAGGCAGCGGTCCTCGTGGTAGACGACCGGGCCGGCCGCCGTCTTCTCGAGAGCCTTGACGACGCAGCCCGACGCGCACGCGGGAGTCACGCAGTGCATGCACTGGCTCTTCGCGTACCGGTCCTCGCCCGAAGGGCTCTTCACGGCCGACTTGTTGACGACCGTCAGGGCCGTCGGCGAGGTCTTCCGGCGCGACGCGAACACGGTCTCGTCGCCGGGTTTCTCGGGGCCCGCGAGGCGGTTCGCCTCGGCGCAGGCGGCCTCGCAGGCCCGGCACCCGACGCAGCGCGTCGTGTCCACGAGGACGCCGACGGCGTCCCGCGCGCTCCCGCGCGGCGCCGCGGACGAGAGCGCGCGGCCCGCGAGCGTCGCCGCGCCGGCGGCGCCCGCGATCTTGAACAGGTTTCGGCGGTTCACGTTCATCGATCTCTCTCCTTCACGCGGTGCGGACCCGGCAGTGGCGGGCCATCGCGACGAGCGTCAGGAGGGCGAGGAGCGCGAGCGGAACGGTGGCGATCATGACGGGACCTCCCTCCCGGAAGCCGCCTCCCGGGCGGCCTCCGCGTCATCGGCGCCGCCGGCGATCCGCCGGACCATCTCGCGGTACATCGCGCAGCTCTCGTAGGAGCCGGCGAGGCACGGGCCCTGGGACACGAGCTGGTCCTTGGGAACCATCTTCTTCGTCGGGCAGGCGTCGCAATAGAGCATGACCACTTGCTTCAGCCAGGGGCAGGTGGGTGTGGTTGCGGTCGACATGGCGACCACGGACCTCGCAACCGGCGGGCCACCGGGGCGCGATTTCGCAAGCGCCCTTCCCGCAACGACTTCCCCGAAAAGACGACGAACGCGCGGGCCTCCCGCGCGTTCGCTTTCTCAACGGGCCGTTGTGGTTCTCAGCGGGCCGGTGTTGCGGGTTCGAACTCCCCGTCCTCGGCGCGTTTCAGCCCGTACTTCCGAATTTTGGCGTAGAGGGTCACGCGGTCGATGTCGAGGATGCGCGCCGCCTGCGTCACGTTGCCGGCGGTCTGCCTGAGGACGGCACCGATGTGCTGCCGCTCGATCTCCTCGAGGGAGGCCGGGTGCTCGGGCGCCGGAGCCCCCGTCTCGAGGGTCAGGCCGAGGTGCCGGGCGGAGAGAACGGGCCCGTCCGAGACGACGATCGCCCGCTCGAGGACGTTCCGCAGCTCGCGGACGTTTCCGGGCCACGTGTGGGCGAGAAGGATCGCCATCGCCTCGGGCGAGACGCCCTCGACCTCGCGCTTGAGCTCCGAGGAGAGCTGTTCGAGGAACCGGTCCACGAGGAGCGGAATGTCCTCCTTGCGGTCCCGGAGCGGGACGAGCGTGATCGTGATGACGTTGAGGCGGTAGAAGAGGTCCTGGCGGAACCGGCCCTCGTCGACGGCCCGGCGGAGGTCGCGGTTCGTCGCCGCGATGATCCTCACGTCGACGCCCACCGAATCCGTCCCGCCCACGCGCGTCACGCGCCGCTCCTCGAGGACCCGGAGGAGGTCGAGCTGGAGCTTCGGGCTGATGTCGCCGATCTCGTCGAGGAAGAGAGTCCCGCCGTCGGCCGCCTCGAACTTTCCTTCCCGGCGGCCGTTCGCGCCCGTGAACGCCCCCTTCTCGTAGCCGAAGAGCTCGGACTCGAGGAGGGTCTCCGTCAGGGCCGCGCACGAGACGGCGACGAACGGCTTCGCGACGCGGGGGCTCTCCGCATGGATCGCCCTCGCGAGGAGCTCCTTGCCCGTGCCGCTCTCGCCGAGGATGAGGACCGTCGAGGGGCTCTTTGCCGCCGTCTTCGCGAGCTCGAGCGTCGCGAGGAGGGCCGGGCTCTTCGTCACGAGGTCGTGGAAGCGGTATTCCTTCTTGAGCGCCTTCCTCAGGATCACGTTCTCCCTCACGAGGGCCTGCTGCGCGACGATCTTCTCGACGACGAGGCTGACCTCCTCGGGGTCGAAGGGCTTGACGACGTAGTCGAACGCGCCCGCCTTCATCGCGTTCACGGCGGTGTCGACCGTCGCGTAGGCCGTCATGATGAGGACGGCCGTCTCGGGCCAGCTCTCCTTGACGCGACGGAGCACCTCGAGGCCGTCGATCCCCGGCATCTTGAGGTCGACGAGGAGGATCGACCACGGGTGCTCCCCCATGACCTTGAGCGCGGTCGCGCCGTCCGGCGCCGTTCCGATCGTGTAGCCGTCCTTCTCGAGCCAGCCCGACAGGGACTCGCGGACGATCTCCTCGTCATCGACGATCAGGATTCGCGTGCTCTTCTTGCTCATGGACGTCTCCGTTCTCCGGGGCTTCGAGGATGCGCGCCCGGCAGGCGCGGCAGAGGGCGGGGAGCTTCTCGTCGACGTGCCTCAGGCTCGGCGAGCGCGCCATCGCGCAGCGCGCGTCGCGGCAGTGCAGGAGGCCGAACGTGTGCCCGAGCTCGTGCACGGCTTCCTTCTGGAGGCGCAGGGCGATGCGGGCCGGCTCTCCGGGGACGAGCGGCGTGTCGCCCAGCCGGGCCGTCGAGACGACCGCCGCGCGGCCCCCGAGCTGGGCCTCGCCGAACACGAACGTCAGGATCGGGATGAAGAGATCGACGTCGGTCAGGCCGAGGACGCGATGCGCCCCTTCGTGCCGGTCCTTCAGGAAGGCGAGCATCCGGCTCGAGGACCACTGGCCGCGCCGCGCGTCGAAGGCCTCCCGGGGCCTCTCGTCCGCGACTCCCGTGCGCACCGGAAGGTCGTATTCGCGGGCGAGACGCAGCCGTACGCCCTCGACGAGATCCGGCGCGGGGTCCTTCTGACCGATCCACAGGAGCAGGACCTCTCTCACGCCGCGGCGCCCGCCGGGGCCGCCGCCTCCCCGGCGAGGGGCAGCCGGACCGTCATCGTGGTTCCTTCGCCGAGCCGGCTCTGCGCCTTCATCGACCCGCCGTGCTTCTCGACGACGCCGTAGACGACGGAGAGGCCGAGCCCGGTTCCCATGGGCTTCGTCGTGAAGAACGGATCGAAGATCCTCGAGAGGTTCTCGGGCGCGATGCCCGTTCCGGTGTCTGCGACGGAGATCTCGATCGCCCGGCCCTCGTCGATCTTCCGCGACGTGACGGAGAGCGCCCCTCCTTCCGGCATGGCGTCGCAGGCGTTCAGGATCAGGTTCACGAAGACCTGCCTCAGCTGACCGAAGTCCCCGTTCACGACGGCCGGTCCGTCGGAGGTCCTCGTGACGACGACCTGCTGGAGCTGGAGCTTGTGCTGGGTGAGAGAGACCGCCTCCTCGAGCGCGGCCACGGCGTCCACGGGCCGGAGCTCGAGAGGCCGCGCCCGCGCGAAATCGAGGAGGCTCCGCACGATTCTCGTGCAGCGCTCCGTCTCGCGCTGGATGAGCCCGAGGTTCTTCAGGCACGTGGCGCGCGCCGCGTCGTCCACCTCGCCGACCTCGAGAGTCCGGGTCATGAGACGCGCGAAGGTGAGGATCCCCGCGAGCGGGTTGTTGATCTCGTGCGCGATCGACGCCGAGAGCGTCCCGAGGGAGGCGAGCTTCTCCGACTGGACGAGCGCCTCCTGCGCCTGCTTGAGCGCGGCCGTTCGCTCCTCGACCTGCCGCTCGAGGTCGTCCGCGGCGGCCTCGAGGCGCGAACGCGCGTAATGGAGGTACGCGTTCATCTCGTTGAACGACCCGCCGAGCATCCCGAGCTCGTCGTGCGAGCGGACCCGCAGCGGCTCGGGCGTGCCGCCGAGCGCGAGGTCTCTCGTCGCCGCGAGCATCTCGGACACCGGCCGGACGACGAGGACGCGCACGACGCCCGAGACGAGGGCCGTCAGGACGAAAAGCGCGAGGACCGAGAGGCCGACGATCCGCCACGTCGCGGCGGCGCGGCGGTCGTCCACGTCGCGCAGGGACAGCGCGACGTCGAGGAGGCCGAGGACGCGCTGGTCGGCGGGATGCGCGTGGCATTCGGCCCGGCTGCAGGACGCCTCGTTGTAGATCGGCGTCACGAGCGAGAGGACCCGGTGACCGCCCACGGCCGTGATCCGGCTGCGCGTCGCGGGGTCCGGGCTCGTGACGGGCGCGCCCCCTCCGCCGTGGCACGGCGCGCAGACGTCGGCCCTCTTGTCGGCGATCCTCCCGATCTCGGCGCGATCCGTCGAGTACACGGTCGTCCCCTGCTTGTTGAAGATCCGGACGCTCTCGATCGCGCTGTCCCTTCGGAGGCTCTCGTGGCCGACGATCTCGACGATGCGGTACGCGTCCTCGCGCTGGTCCTTCAGCATGAAGTCGTGCGTGGCGCTCCGGACGGTCTCCGAGAGGATCGCGGCGCCGGCCTCCGCCCGGGCGACGAGCTCGTCGTGCTGGCCCCGGATCGTCAGGGCCGCGACGAACGCGACGGGCACGAGGATCGTCGCGGCCGCGGTGACCGTGATCTTGAATCCGAGTCTCCGGTAGAACGGGATGCGCGAGAGAGTCATCCACCGTCAATTTCGAGGCCCGGAAACGCCCCGTCCATCCCTCACTTGAACCATTCCGGGCGCCGAAAGGCCCGGCGGAAGCGCCCGGCCGCCCCGAAAACGACCCTCCGGCGCGCCGAAATCGGCCGATCCTTCCGCGCCGCGGCGTCCCGGCGGCTCCGCCGCCGGGACGGGCCGTCAGCGGAAGCTCTCGGGGCCCGGCCCGGGCGGCGCGACGCGCGCGACGACGAGCCTCGGGTCGAGCTCGTTCGGCGCGACTCCCCGCCCCACGCGGAAGCCCGCGCGCGCGAGGATCCCGAGCGCCGGGCCGCGTGCCACGAACGTGAAGGGCTCGTCCGGCGGCGCCGCGACGAGCTCGGGCGCGGAGCGCCGCCTTGCGACGTCGATCGGCACGTCCGGGGCCGTCGGCCCGTGGAGCGCGTCGAAGACGAAGGCGAAGCGGAGCGCCGTCGGATCGACGACGACGCGGCCCGGAGCGAGGGCGCGGGCGAGGCGGGCGGCGGACGTCTCCGTGACGCAGAAGTGCGCGAGCACGGACGGGTGGATCGGCCACGTCGCGACGAACGGTCGCGTCTCGAGGACGAGAACGGCGGCGGCGCATCCCGCCGCCAGAAGGCCGGGGCGAACGGCGAAGCGACGCGCGAGGGCGGCCGCCCAGGTCGCGAGAACCCCCGCCGCCGCGACGAGCGCGGCCGGAACGAAGACGCACGTCCGGATCGTGTTCGGCGCGCCTCCCGGATTCGACAGGACGCCGGCGGCGAGGCTCCCCCCCGCGAGCGCGAGAAGCGCGAGGTCGCCCGGGCGGCGCCGGCCGGCCGCGCGCGCGAGCCCGACGAACGCGACGATCCCGAGGAGCGGATGCAGCGCCGCGCGCTCGGGCAGCCCGTCGCGGGAGTTCGGGTCCGGCGTCCAGAGAAGGACGCCCGCGTAGTCGAGCGCGTTCGTCGCGAGCGTGAGGGGCACGCGGAGCGGTCCCCCGGCGGACACGCCGTACGCTCCCGAGACGCGTGAGCCGGCCGGGACGTCGCGGATGCGGCCGCCGAGGTTCGCGGGATGCCGCAGGTATCCGATCCCGAACGGGAGGAACGCGAGCGCAGCCGCCGCCCACGCCGCGAGGACGAGGCCGCGCGCGTCCTTCCTCCGGAACGCCGCCAGCGAGAACAGGCCGAGGCCCGCGGCCACCGCCCAGGACGACGAATGCGTGTGGAGAGAGAGCCCGAGGCACGCGCCCGAAAGGAGCGCGAAAACGACCCGCCGCGTCCTCAGCGCCGCGAGGGCCGCGGCGGCGCCGGCGAGCGCGAGCGGGATGAGCGCGGCGGCCGTGTAGGCCCAGCGCGAGAAGACGAGCGGCCACAGCCCGAGCGCGAGGAGGGCCGTCGCGTACGCGCCCGCGAGGCCGCCCGACGCCTCCCAGGCGAGCCACGCCGCGGCCGGAACGGCGAGCGCGCCCGGGACGGCCGAGAGCGCGCCGAAGCCCGCCTCCCCCCGCCCGAAGACGCGGAACACGGCGTCGTAGAAGTGCAGGTAGGCGTACGAGACGAGCTCGCGGTTTCCCGCCGCCACGGGATCGTCGTGGAGCGGCACGCCGCCGATCCACGGCAGGCCGGACGGCCGCTCGAGGAGCGCGCGCGCCTCGAACGGGGGGTCGAACCAGAGCCCCGGCGGGACCGTCTCGGGCCACGCGAAACGCAGGGCGAGGCCGATCGCGACGGCGGCGGCCGCGGCGGCGAGGACGCCGCGCGTCGCGCGCGGCGCCTCCGCGCGCTCGAGGCGCTCGGTCGCCGAGACGAGCGCCCGGAAGAGCGCGGCGGCGAGAAGCGCGAGCGCGACGTCCTTGACCCAGAGGAGAAGGGCGAGGAGCCACGTCTCCTTCGTGAAGAAGAAGAGCACGCCCCAGCGGTCCTCGCGCGCGAGGAAGACGAACGTCTCGACGGCGACGAAGACGCCGAACAGCCGTGCCACCACGTGTCTGTCAGTCTCGCACGCGGCGGGGAGCCGGACTTTTCAGCTGCAGCCCGAGGTCGCCCCGCAGTTCAGGCACTTGTAGCACGCGCCGCCTCGCACCATGAGGCTCCCGCACTCGTGGCAGCTCGGGGCGTCCGCGCTGTTCTCGAACGTGAGGCGCGACGCGGAGACCGCGGGCGCCGCGAAGCCGATCGGCCTCGCCTCGGGCGCTTCCGCGGCGCCCTTGATCCCGGCGATCGCCTGGAAGGCGGCCGCGATCGGCGCCACGGCTTCGCCGGCGACGGGCGAGAGCGCGGACAGCGCCTTGAAGCCGGTCGGCCCCGTCGCGGGACCCGGCTCCTCGCGCGAGATGACGCCCGCCCTCTCCTTGAGGTCCGCCGTGAGGAACTTCGAGGCGAGCCAGCGGAAGATGTAGTCGACGAGGCTCTTCGCGATCGGGATCTCGGGGTTTTTCGTGTAGCCGGCGGGCTCGAAGCGCATGTGGCTGAACTTCTCGACGAGCGCCTCGAGCGGCACGCCGTACTGGAGCGTGAGGGAGATCGCGGTCGCGAACGCGTCCATGAGCCCCGAGATCGTCGAGCCTTCCTTCGCCATCGTGAGGAAGATCTCGCCGGGCATCCCGTCCTCGTAGAGGCCGACCGTCACGTAGCCCTCGTGGCCCGCGACGGAGAACTTGTGCGTGATCGCGCGGCGCTCGTCGGGCAGCTTGTGGCGGCGCAGGGCCTGGACGACCGAGGCGGGCGGCGCGATGGAGTTGCCGCGCGCGTCGCGTGTGCCCTTCACGCCGTCGTCGTTCCTCGAGGCCGACGTGTTCAGCGGCTGCGTCCTCTTGCAGCCGTCCCGGTAGATCGCGATCGCCTTGAGGCCCAGCTTCCAGCCCTGCATGTAGACGTCCGCGATGTCCTCGACCGTCGCGTCCGTCGGCATGTTGACCGTCTTGCTGATCGCGCCCGAGAGGAAGGGCTGGACGGCCGACATCATGCGGATGTGCCCCATCGGGGCGATCGAGCGCGTCCCGCCGAGGGCCTTGAACGCGCAGTCGAAGACGGGGAGATGCTCGGCGTCGAGCCCCGGCGCCCCCTCGATCGTGCCCTTCTCGTCGATGTAGCGGACGATCGCGTGCATGTCCGCGTCCGAGTAGCCGAGGCGCGTGAGCGCGTGCGGGACCGTCTGGTTGACGATCTTGATCGTCCCGCCCCCGACGAGCTTCTTGTATTTCACGAGCGCGAGGTCCGGCTCCACTCCCGTCGTGTCGCAGTCCATCATGAAGCCGATCGTGCCCGTGGGGGCGAGGACGGTCGCCTGCGCGTTCCGGTAGCCGTGCTGGCGGCCCGACTCGAGCGTGAGGTCCCACACGGCGCGCTGCGCCTCCCAGAGGTCCTTCGGGACGCCCGGCTTCGCGATGTCGTACGCCGCGTCGCGGTGCATCGCGATGACCTCGAGGAACGCGTCGCGGTTCGGCGGGTACATCGCGAACGGCCCCATCTCGGATGCGATCTTCGAGGACGTCAGGAATGCCTGCCCGTGCATGAGGCTCGTGACGGCGGCCGCGTAGTGGCGGCCCTCCTCGCTGTCGTAGGGAAGGCCGTTGTACATGAGGAGCGCGCCGAGGTTCGCGTAGCCGAGGCCGATCGGGCGGAAGTCGTGCGAGTTCCGCTCGATCGGGCTCGTCGGGTACGAGGCCTCCGAGACGAGCATCTCCTGCGCCGCGAAGACGACGTCCACGGCGTGGACGAACGTCTCGACGTCGAACCCGCCGTCCTCCCGCGCGAACTTCATGAGGTTGAGGGAGGCGAGGTTGCACGCGGAGTCGTCGACGAACATGTACTCCGAGCACGGGTTCGACGCGTTGATCCGGTGGGTCGCCTTGCAGGGATTCCACGCGTTGATCGTCGTGTCGTACTGCATCCCCGGGTCGCCGCAGACCCAGGCGGACTCGGCCATCTTCACGAGGAGGGCCTTCGCCTCGAACGTCCCCATCGGCTCGCCGGTCGTCACGGCCTTCGTCGTGTGCGAGGCTCCGGACTCGACGGCCCTCATGAACGCGTCCGTGACGCGGACGGAGTGGTTCGCGTTCTGGAACGCGATGTTGCTGTAGACCTCGCCGTTGAAGGAACCGTCCCAGCCGGCGTCGATGAGATCCCAGGCCTTTTTCTCCTCCTTCTCCTTGCAGGAGATGAACTCCTCGATGTCGGGGTGGTCGACGTTGAGGATCACCATCTTCGCGGCGCGCCGCGTCTTGCCGCCGGACTTGATCGCGCCCGCGAAGCTGTCGAAGCCCTTCATGAAGGACACGGGCCCCGACGCGATGCCGCCCGACGAGAGGGCCTCGGTCGAGGAGCGCAGGCAGGAGAGGTTCGAGCCCGTCCCCGAGCCGAACTTGAAGAGCATCCCCTCGGTCTTCGCGAGGTCGAGGATCGAGGACATCGAGTCGCCGACCGAGTTGATGAAGCACGCCGAGGCCTGCGGCTTCGGCTCCACGCCCACGTTGAACCACACGGGCGAGTTGAAGCTCGCCGCCTGGTTCACGAGGATGTGGCAGAGCTCGTCGGAGAAGGCGTCGCGGTCGGCCGCCGTGCGGAAATAGCCGTTCTTCTGGCCAAAGCCGGTGATCGTCTCGACGACACGTGAGATGAGCTGGCGCACGGAGCGCTCGCGCTGGGGCGAGCCCGGCTTTCCGGAGAAGTACTTCTGGGCGACGATGTTCGTCGCCGTCATCGACCACGCCTTGGGGACCTCGACGTCCTTCTGCTCGAAGAACACCTCGCCCTTCTCGTTCGTGATCGCGGCCGTGCGGAGCTCCCACTCGATCGCGTCGTAGGGGTGCGTCGCGCCGTCGGTGTAGAGGCGGCGGAACGTCAGACCGCGGGCCCCGGCCCGGGGCGCGGCCTCGCCCGCCGCTTCCGCCTTCGCTCCCGACTTCGTCTCGCGCGCGTTCGTGTTGCTCATGGCCGGGAAGCCTCCCTCTTCGGAACCTGTTAACGTCTGCGCCTGTCCTTTTTTTCCACCGAAAGACGACTCAGGCCCTCTCGTCTGACCGGTAAAGACGACGTGTCGCGTGATCGCCGGGTCGGTGTCGGGGCTGTCTCCCAAGGTAGTGCCGCTGAGACGGGATTTCAAGGGAAAAACGCAAGGGATAGTGTTTTTACACCTCGCGGCCACTAGATGGTGGGGTTTTCCAGACCTGTGGGGAATTCGCGAAGACCCTCGACGCGTTTGACTTCCGCGGGTCATACCCGCCATATTCCACAGGCGGCGCGCACGCCGAGAGAGGATAACGCCACATGTCGACCGTACCCGAAACCGCCACGCAGGCCACGTCCCCCTCCGTCTTCCTCCTGAGCGTGACGGATCGCGCCGTCGCGAAGGTGAAGGAGTTCGCCGCGAAGATGCCCGAGGCCGCGAACAAGCCGCTCCGCGTCTTCATCCAGGGCGGCGGCTGCTCCGGCTTCCAGTACGGCTTCACGTTCGACGACAAGCGCCCGACGGACCACGTCCTCGCCGTGAAGGACATCGAGGTCATCGTCGATCCCGCGAGCGCCCTCAAGCTCCACGGCTCCACGGTCGATTTCGTGGAGGACATGCGCGGCGCCGGCTTCGCGGTCGAGAACCCGAACGCGACGTCGAGCTGCGGCTGCGGCAAGTCCTTCAGCTGACCCAGGACCGCTCCGTTCTGAAGATCGTCTTCCTGACGGTCTTCATCGACCTCCTCGGCTTCGGGATCGTGATCCCGCTGCTGCCTCTCTACGCGGAGAAATACCACCCGTCGCCGGTCGCGTTCGGCCTCCTCATGTCGAGCTACTCGGCGATGCAATTCGTGTTCGGACCGATCCTCGGCCGGCTCTCCGACCGCTACGGACGGCGACCCGTCATCGTCTTCTCGCTCCTCGGGACGGTGATCGGCTACGTCCTCTTCGCGCTCGCGCGTTCGCTTCCGGTCCTTTTCGTCGCGCGCCTTCTCCCGGGCGCGACGGGCGGCAACATCGGGACCGCACAGGCCGTCATCGCGGACTCGACGGCGCCCGCGGATCGCGCGCGCGGGATGGGCATGATCGGGATGGCATTCGCGCTCGGGTTCATCTTCGGCCCGGCGATCGGCGGATTCGCCGTCCGTCTCGGAGAGGCCGCGCCGGGCTTCTTCGCGGCGGGCCTTTCCCTCCTCGCGTGCTCGTGGGCCTTCTTCCGGCTTCCGGAGACCCGGCCCGAAGCCGCCGTCGCGCCGTCCGTGCCGCTCTTCTCGGCGGGCTCCCTCGCGAAGGCGTTTCGGCGGCCGGAGATCGGCGCTCTCATGTTCCTCTCTTTCGTGACGACGACGGCGTTCGCGAACTTCGAGGCGACGTTCGCCCAGTTCCTGAGCCTCCGCCTCGAGTCGGGGCCCTCGACGGTCGCGTGGTTCTTCGTCTTCGTCGGCGTCTGCTCGGCGATCGTCCAGGGCGGCCTCGTGCGGCGCCTCGCGCCGCGCTTCGGCGAGGCCCGCCTCGTCGTCGTCGGCGGGATCCTCCTCGTCGCCGGGTTCCTCCTCCTGAGGCTCGGAACGGACGTCCCGCGGCTCCTTCTCGCGGTCGGAATCATCGCCTTCGGGATCGGCGTCACGACGCCGTCGCTCTCCTCCCTCGTGAGCCGCCGTTCGGGCGCTCTCGAGCAGGGCGAGATCCTCGGCGCCTACCAGTCGATGGCGTCGCTCGGGCGGGTCTTCGGGCCCTTCGCCGGCGAGAACCTCTACCTGCGTGTCGGACCGGACGCGCCCCACTGGACGGCGGCCGCCCTCCAGGCCGCCGCGCTCGCGCTTTCGGCGGCCGGCCTCCTGAGGGAGAATGTCGGCGCGCCGAGCCGCGCGGAGGGATCCCCGCCATGACGCCGCAAGTTCCGACCGCTCACCTGCTCCTGCGCGACTGTCCGGCCATCCGGATCCCGTCGGGCGAGCCCGTCACGCTCAAGGCCGGCACCGACGTTTTCCTGACGCAGTCCCTGGGCGGAACGGTCACCGTGCAGGCGCCGGCGCTCGGCGGCCTGTTCCGGATCTCCGGCGCCGACGCGGATGCGCTCGGGCTCTCGTCCGCGGCCGGCGACGATCCTCCGCGGGACGGGGCGCGCCCGGGCGAGTCGGGCCCGGTCCGTGAAGACGCGCTGTGGGACCAGCTCAAGAACGTCTACGACCCGGAGATCCCCGTGAACATCGTCGACCTCGGTCTCGTCTACGACCTGCGCGTCCTCGCCGGAGCGAAGGGGGGCACGCGCGTCGAGGTCAAGATGACGCTCACGGCCCCGGGCTGCGGGATGGGTCCGGCGATCGCTTCCGACGCCCAGTCCCGGATCGCGCGCGTGCCCGGCGTCGCGGAGGCGGAGGTCCAGCTCGTCTGGGATCCGCCCTGGAGCGCCGAGATGATGACGCCCGAGGGCAAGCGCATCCTCGGGATCGCCTAGAAGGCGGGGAACCCGCGTTACTGCAGGGGGACGCGGCCCGCGAAGCCTTCCTCGTAGCCGTGGAAGAACTCGAGCGACTCCTCCGGCCACTTCCAGCAGTAATAACCGGCGCCCGAGTCGAAGTCGACGAGCCACGGGCCCTTGACCTCGATCCCGAGGGCCTCGACCTCCTCGCGCCAGCCGTTCAGGATCCCTTCGACGGCGCGCTCCATCCGCCGGCGGGCGGCTTCGGGGTCCTCGTCCGAGGTCCCCGACAGCCCGTCGAGCGCCGCGAGGGCGCGCCGCGTCTTCTCGCGCACGGCCGGCAGGAGCGCGCGGGCCTCGTCGAAGGTGAACGTGCGGCGGGAGATCTCGCTCACCTCCCGAGAATAGCGCGGCCTATGATCCCGGCGTGAAAGCCCTGTCGACGAACGCGGCCGAGATCGATGCGGCCGCGGTGGCCCTCCGCCGCGCGCTCCACGCGCGCCCCGAAACCGCCTTCGAGGAGGTCGAGACGGCCGCGCTCGCCGCCGGGCGGATGCGCGCGCGCGGCCTTCCCGTGAGAACCGGCGTCGGCAAGACCGGCGTCGCCGCGGTCCTCGACACGGGCCGCCCCGGCCGGACCGTCCTTCTCCGAGCGGACCTCGACGCCCTTCCCCTCGCCGAGAAGACGGGCCTCCCGTGGGCCGCGACGAACGGGAGGATGCACGCCTGCGGGCACGACGGGCACGTGGCGGCGCTGGATGCCGCCGCCGATCTTCTCCTTCTCGATCCGCCCGCGTGTGGCCGCGTCGTGTTCGCGTTCCAGCCCGCCGAGGAGGGAGCCGGCGGCGCCGCCGCGATGATCGCCGACGGCGTCCTCGACGACCCGCGGCCGGACGCCGTGTTCGGAATCCACATCTGGACGGCGCTGCCCCTCGGGCGGGCCGGCGTCGCCCGGGGCGCGATGATGGCGGCGGTCGACGAGTTCCGGATCGACGTGACGAGCCCCGGCGGACACGCGGCCTCGCCCCACGAAACGCGCGACGCCGTCGTCGCGGCCGCGCACGTCGTCACGGCGCTTCAGACCGTCGTCGCGCGCCGGCTCTCCCCGCTCGAGCCCGCGGTCGTCTCCGTGACCTCCGTCCACGGCGGATCCGCCTTCAACGTCCTTCCGGCGTCCGTCACGCTCAGCGGGACCTGCCGCTCCTTCGACGCGGCGGCGCGCGACCGCCTCGCGGCCCTCGTTCCCGAGGTCGCCGCGCATGCGGCCGCCGCCCTCGGCTGCGGCGCGAAGACGGACTACCGGAGGCTCACGCCGGCGCTCGTCAACCATCCCGCCGAGGCCGACCGAGCCCGGCGCGCGGCCGCGGCGATCCTCGGCGAAGAGGGCGTGACCGCCGAGGTCCGGACGATGGGCGGCGAGGACTTCGCCGAGTTCCTCCTCCGCGTTCCCGGCGCGTTCGCGTTCGTCGGCGCCGCCCGGCCCGACGGGCCCCGCGGGCCGTGGGGGCCTCACCACGCGCCCGACTTCGACTTCGACGAGCGCGCGCTCGGCGGCGCCTCGCGGCTCCTCGCCGCGTTCGCCCGCGACGCCCTCGCGGCCCCGGTGTGACCCTCGGCCCCGCCGCGGCCGTGGCCCTCTACGGGGCCGCGGTCCTCCTCATCGGCCTCCTCTCGGCCCGGCGGGCGTCGCGTTCCTCTGAAGCTTTCCTCGTCGCGGACCGCGGGCTCGGCGCGCTTCGCGCCGGCGTCGCGCTCTCCTCCACGGTCGTTGGCGGCTCGACGACGCTCGTCCTCGCGGCCCTCGTCGCGTCGAAGGGTCTCCCGGCGCTCTGGCTGGACCTCGCGGGCGCGCTCGGCCTCCTCGCCCTCGGCCTCTTTCTCGCCCCGCGGGTACGCGCGACGGGCGCGACGACGATCGCGGAGGTCATCGGGCGGACGTACGGCCGCGGCGTCCGGACGATCGCCGCGGGCCTCGTCGTCTCGGCCGAGATCGTCTGGTTCGCGCTCCTGACGGAAGCGACCCAGACCGTGGTCGTCGCGACGACGCCGTGGAACCCTTCGCGCGTCCTCGTCGCGACGGCGGCCCTCTTCGTCGCGTACACGGCCCTCGGCGGGCAGCGCGCGGTCGTCGGGACCGACCTCCTGCAGTTCGCCCTCATGGTCGTGGGTCTGATTCTCGTCGCGCTGCCCCTCGCCCTCGCCCGGCTCGCGGCGGCGCCTCCGCCCGCGCGTCTCCTCGCGTTCCCGACCGGGCCGGCGTTCTCCGGCGCCGACGTCCTCGCGCTCCTCGTCCTCGTCGGCCTCCCGCACGCGGTCGGCAGCGACGTCTGGGCGAAGGTGCTCTCGGCGCGGGACGGCGGCGCCGCGCGGCGGGCCGCGTTCGGGGCGGCGGGGGCGAAGCTCGTGTTCGGCCTCGCGACCTCGGCGATCGCGCTCGCGGGCCTTTCTCTCGCGGTCGGCGGCCCCGCGGCGGAGCTCTTCCCGCGCGCCGTCTTCGCGCTCGCGGGGCCCGCTCTCGCGCCGCTTCTCCTCGTGGCCCTCCTCGCGACGATGCAGTCCTCGGCGGACTCCGTTCTCCTCTCGGCGGCGGCCGCGACGGCGCACGACCTCGTGCCGGGCGGCGGCGTCCGCCTCGCGCGGGCGGCGGTCGTCCTCTACGGTGCGGCCGGTCTCGTCGTCGCGCTCGTGCTCCGCGACCTCGTCGAGACCTTCCGCCTCGGCTACACGCTCTTCGCGTCCGGGCTCATCCTTCCGACGCTCGCCGCGTTCCTCCCCGGCGTCCACGTCGATCGCCGGTTCGCCGGCGCCGCGATGCTCCTGGGCGGGTTCGCCGCGATGCTCGAACGCTTCGGGCACGCCGTCGGCGTCGACCCCGTCCTCGCGGGAACGGGCGTCAACGCCCTCGTCCTCGCGCTGGGCGTCAGGCGAGCCCGGTGAGGCGCAGCGCGGCCGCGACGACGGCCTCGCGAGGCGCGGCCGGAGCGCCCTCGCCGTCCCCGGGGCCGGTTCGGGCCGCGACGAGAGCGCCGTCGAGAAGGACGAGAACGAGCCGCGCGGCGTCCTCCGCCCTCATCCTCGAACCGGTCGCGGCATCTCCGATCGTCCGTTCGAGGAGCCGCGCGCGCGGGTCGGGGATCACGCCTCGGGTGCCGCCCGCGGACGACGCCGGTCCGAGGATCCGGTCGAGGAGGCTCAGCCGCGAAAGCGACGGGCGGCCCCATCCGAGGTTCCAGAGGCTCTCCACCACGGAGGCGAGACGGTCCGCGGGGGAGGCGCCGCGCGGCGCGGGGAGCAGGTCTTCGGCGGCCGCGGCTTCGAGGACGGCGCGGTAGAGGCGCTCCTTGCTCCCGAAATGGTAGTGGAGGGTCGCGACGTTGACGCCCGCCCGGGCCGCGACCCCGCGCGTCGTCGCTCCCGCGAACCCCGACGAGGCGAAGCTCTCCTCGGCCGCCCGCAGGATCTCCCGTCGGGTCCGGGCCGGATCCCCGTCGCGGGGCCGGCCGACACGGCGCTTCTTCATGGCACGCAATGTTAGCGTTCAGCCCGATGACCCTGGTGCGAGCGCCCGACGTCCGCGTCCGTCCCGCCCGCGCCGGAGAGTGGCCGAAGGCGGCGCCGGACGCGGCTCTCCTCGCGACGGATCCCGACGGCGTCCTCGTCGCCCTCGCTCCGGACGGCCGCCTCGTCGGGCGCGCCGCCGCCGCCGTCCGCGAGGACGCGCTTCTCCTCGCGCGTCTCGAGGTCGAGCCCGGGGAGCGCGGGCGCGGCGTCGGCCGCGCTCTCCTCGAGGCCGTGCGCGCCTACGGCGCGGGGCGGCGGGCGCGAGCGCTCGAGGCGCTCGCGGGCGGCGGCCCGGAGGGCGTCGCCTTCCTCCTGCGCGCGGGACTGTCGCTCCGCACGCTCGTCCTCACGTTCTCCGGCGCTCCGCCCGAAAGCGGGGCCGGCGCCCCCCCGCTCGAGACCGTGGGGCTCGGCGCGCCGCTCTCGGGCTGGGTCGCCGACCTCGACCGCGAGACGCGCGGCTTCGCGCGCGCGCCCGACTGGGAGCGAGCCGTGGCGCGGGGCGAGGTCCTCGCCCTCCGGAGGCGGGGAAGGCCCGAGGCCGTCGGCGCCCTTCGGCGCGCCGGCGCGACCGCGTGGATCGGGCCCGCGTCCGCCCGGAGCCCCGGCGGCGCGGCCCTTCTTCTCGTCGCGCTCGCGGCGCGCGCGGGCGCTTCCGGCGCGGCGCGGGTTCTCGTGCGGGTCCCGGCCGAGGCCGCGGCACTTCTCGAGGCGGCGGGCCGCCTCGGCCTCGCGGCGGAAGACGCGGCGCCCTTCCTCGCCCTGCGCCGCCGCGGCGATTTCCGGCGTCTCGCGGGCTCGCCGGGCCCGTTCCTTTGAAAGACGCCGGGCCCGCGGGACACTTCATGACGGGCGACGTCAACTTAGACGGCAACCTCCCGTCCAATCCGGGTCAAAATCCCACCCCGAGAGGAAACGACCGCATGCGCTCCATCCTCCGATCCGCGCTTCTCGCCTCCCTCCTGACGAGCGCCGCTCTGCCCGCGGACACGCCGGCCACGACACAGTGGATCGTGACGTCCGCGAAGGTCACGGGGGCCGGCGGCAACCAGTACGTGACGTCGCTGCGCATCGTGAACCCGAATCCGTCTCCGGCGCCGGTCGATCTCACGTTCCTTCCGCAGAGCGGTGATGGCTCGGGGGACAACAGCGCCGCCGGCAAGGTCTCGGTCACGGTGCCGGCGAGCTCCACGCTCGCGATCGACGACGTGATCGGCACGGAGTTCGGAGGGAGCGCGCCCGCGGGCGGGATCCGGATCGAGTCGACGGGCACGACGCCGAACGCCGTCTGGGTCCTCTCGCAGACGCTCGTCGTGAACGCATTGAGCTCGACGGGCGTCCCCGGGACCAACGGTTTCGCGATCCCGGCGCAGAGCACGGACCAGCTCATCGCGCTCGGGGAGACCGGGTACGTCCCGTACGTCTCGGCCTCGGCGAGCTCCTCGAGCGGCTACCGCACGAACCTCTTCCTCCTCTCGGCGAACGGCACGGCCTCGACGACCGCGACCGTCACTCTCCTCAAGGGCGACGGCACGGTCCTCGGGACGCGCGACGTCACGCTCGCGAGGTACGGCCAGACGCAGATCAACAACGTCGCGGCGTCCTTCGGCTACACGCCGAGCGGCGTGGACACGAACCTCACGGCGACCGTCACGGTGAAGTCAGGCGGCCCGGTCGCGACGGGCGCCTCCATCATCGACAACGCGATCGCGTCGATCAGCTACGCGCCTCCCATGAAGGTCGCGATCGCGAACAACGGCGCCTTCGGCGTCGCGCTCGACGATCCGTACGGCGCCGGCGGCCGGCTCGACGTCGTCGACGGCAACGGCGATTTCATCTACGAGACGATCGTCGTCGACAACTGCGCGGGCAACCCCACGAGCTTCAGCTTCCAGGCCTTCGGGCCCTCGTTCGGATCCTCCCTGCAGAACACGAGCTTCGTGAGGAACGCCGACGGGTCGATCTCCTTCGCGGGAGCCGACCCGTACAGCACCTTCAGCGGGACCATCCTCTCCAAGTACGACGGGTCGATCTACGGCACGATGACGTACACGCGCGCGTCCGGCTCCGCCGGCAACCCGTGCCCCGGCCTCTCCGCGACGTACTCGTATCAGGGCGCGAAGGTCTTCGATCTCCCGTGAGGTTCTCGCGGCCCTCCGCGGCCCGGGCCGTCCCCGCCCTCGCCGCCGCGGCCCTCGCGCTCGCGGCGGCCCCCGTCCGCGCGGCCGACCTCTACGGCAAGCCGCTGCGCGGGCTCACGCCCGTGAGCGTCGCGGCCGTCGTCGCCGCGCCCGAGAGGTACGCGGCGAAGGCGGTGCGCGTGGAGGGGAAGAACGCGGGCACCGCCGGGAAGCCCGCGCTCCGCGAGGGCGACGCCGTGCTCGCGATCCTCACGGACGGGTCTTACTCCCTGCCCGACGGCCTCGCGGGCGGCACGCTCGCCGCCGAGGGCCGGGCCGAGTCGCGCGAGGGCCGTGCCGTCTTCGTCGCCTCGGGCGTCGAAGTCCGGGGCGCGGAGGTTCGGCGCTAGACTCGCGCCTCGTGAAGAAGAGCCTCGCTTTCGCCTTCGCGGCGCTCGCTCTCCTCGCGGGGACGGCCTCCTGCCGCCGCGTCGAGGAGACGCGCTCCTTGAACTTCGACCCCGAAACGACCGCCGGCGCCCTCGGCGCGGGCTGGGACGGCTTCGAGAAGACCGACCTCGGCGACACGTTCGTCTGGGCGCACGGCCGCGAGGCCCACCTCGTCGTCCGGAGCCGCGCCGACGGCGACCGTCTCGTGCGCTTTCGCTGCTGGCCGTTCGGCTTCCCGGGAGGCCCCGCGCAGACGCTCACGTTCTTCGTGAACGACCACAAGATCGAAACGCTGACGCTCGGGGGCGAGCCGCGCGTCTACAGCATCCCGACGCCCAGGAGCGCCTGGAAGAACGGCGTGAACGAGCTCAAGTTCCTGTTCGCGTACGCCGAGTCGCCCAAGGACCGGATCCCGGGCGCGGAGGACCAGAGGACGCTCAGCGCCGCCTTCGACTGGCTCGAGATCCTGCCCCCCCTGCCCGCGAAGAAGTGACGGGGATCAGCGCCCTTCCGACGAGGGGACGTCCGCGTACGCGCCGCGCAGCGCGTCGAAGGCGCGCCGAAGCGTCGCGCCGCCCGCCGAGGGCTCCTCGCGGAAGACGTAGGTCTCCGTCCGCGTCGAGATGCGCCACTGCGTGCAGGAGGCGGCCGGGCCGGCGGGACATTTCAGCGCGTGGCTCGTGATCCGCTGAACGGGGAGGACGAGGTTCTTGCCGGGGTCCTTGCGGTCGGTCCAGCGCACGAGGTCGTCCTTCAGCTCGAGAACGCCGCCGTCCCAGCGGCTCTTCAGGACGAGGCCCGGGTTGCGGCGCGCGAGTCCCTCCCAGCGGAAGGGTGAAGGCGCCGGCTGCGCCGCGCCCCGCCCCGCGAGCGCGAGAAGCAGCCCTGCGAACGCCGGAAACGGACGCCGGAAATGCCGCACCGGAGGAATTGTAGAGGGCGGCTTTCCCGTTATGCTGGAGCGATGAGGCGCACCCTCTCCTCGCTCGCTCTCCTCTCGCTCTTCGCGGGGGGCGCGCTCGCCCAGCAGCCCGACCCGTGGACCACGCGCCTGAGGTCCTTCACGGACACGCCGATCGCGACGTTCCAGGGCGCCGAGTGCGTTTCGATCGAGGCCCCGAAGTCGGTCGTCTGGCGCCTCCTCGTCGGACCCGAGACCGTGAGCACGTGGCTTCTCGCCGGCATCCCGGACATCGTCCCGCGCCGCGCGAGCTACGGAAAGGCGCTCACCGCGGAAAAGGGCGGCGTTCTCACGATCGACGCGACGACCGCGGACGGCCCGCGGCACATCGAGCTCGCCGTCATCGCGCTCCAGCCCGGCCAGGTCCTTTCCTTCCTCCTGAAGTCGGACGACGCGGACCTCCTCGACGCGAAGGTCGAGCGGCTCACGATCTCGTTCTTCGTCGAGGGCCGCCCGGACGGCACGACGGACCTGACGTGGGCCTCGCACTACGACGCGGACTCGCCGTTCTCGGCCCTTCTCTCGCCGGCCTACATGAAGCCGCGGCGCGCCCGCCGGCTCCTCGCCCTCGACATCTTCAAGGCGATCGCCGAGGAGGCCGCGCGCCTCCCGTACCCGCCGCTCCACGACGTCCCGACGGCGCCTCAGCCCTCGGCGGCGACAAAGAAGCGGAAATGAAAACGGGGGCGTGAGCCCCCGTCCTCGCATCCGCCGTGCGCGGGCCGCGGAGAGGCCGAGCGGAAGGGCGCGGGAAACCCGCCCCGGGCTTCCCGATCACCTCAGAGAATGACGCCCTTGATCGGGACCTTGACCTCGCTCCGGTTCTTGTCGCTCGTCCGGATCACGAGATCGCCCTCGAAGACCCCCTTCTTGATCTTCTGGTCGACCGTGAGGACGACCTGCACGCGCGACTTGTCGACGGGGACGACCTCGGCCGAGATTCCCGGGACGTTCGTCTCGGCCTTCGTGACCGCGAAGCTCTCGACCGCGGCGTTGTTGTTCACGAGCATGACGTTCCGCTTTTGCGGGTCGCCCTTCGGGTCGAAGTTCCCGAAGTTGATCGAGAGCGGCGTGACGGAGACCGTGGGCTTGATGAAGCCGGAGATCGGAAGCTCGATCTCGGGCTGCTTCTTGACGCCGGTCGCGACCTTCACGCTGCCGCCGAGCAGACCCTCCGGCGCGTCGGGCGCCGTCGTGACCGTGACCTTCCACTGGTTCGGGCCGTGGTCCTTCACGAGCTCCTTCTCCGGCACGGGCGCGAGCGCGACGCGCAGGAACGAGTTCGGGGCCTCGGCCTTCGTGGGCTTGAAGTCCGGCTCGTCGGACACGAGGATGAGGTCCGACGACGACGCCTCGCCCGAGAGCGCCTGGATCCGGAAGAACCCGTACGGGAGAGCCTCCACGAACGGCTTCACGACGGCCGACAGGAACAGGGTCTTCTGCGGCACCGTCGGATCGTCCGTGATGAGGAGCGCGGTCTTCGAGATCGGGCCCGAAAAGTTCTTCGTGTCGACCGTGAGGGTGACCTTCCCTTCCGCTCCGGGCTTGATGACCTTGTCGAACTCGGGGACCGTGCAGCCGCAGGAGGGCTTCACGTCCGTGATGTGGAGATCCGCGTTGCCCGCGTTCTTGAGGATGAAGACGTGCTTGATCGGCTCGCCCTTGGCGACCTGCCCGACGTCTTTCCGGTCCTCGGCGACGACGAGCTTCGGGCCGGGGGCGTCCGCCGCCTTCGCCTGGGCGGAAAGGAGCGACGGCCGGAGCGCGACCGCGAGCGCGGTCGCCGCGAGCGCGGAGACGATCGTGGAGCGGCGGAGGGAAATCATGTCCGGGGGCCTCCTTCGGAACGGGGACGGCGGCGCCGCCCCCCTGAAAACTCGCCAATCGGGCGGCGCCAGTATACGTGTCGGCGCGGGAAGGAATCCTCCTCTCCGCGCCAGCGTGGCTCCGATTGACCTCGGAGCAGGCGTCTAGCAAACTGCGCGCCCGGTGCCGCCCGCCCGACGCACGTTTCATCTCGTCGCCATCGGCGGGACGGCCATGACGCCCCTGGCCTCTCTCCTCCTCGAGAGCGGCCACCGCGTGACGGGCTCCGACGGTCCTCTCTATCCGCCGATGTCGGACCGTCTCGCCGCGCTCGGGATCGACGTCCTGCCCGCGTACGCGGAGAGAAACGTCGCTGCGGACGTGGACGAGGTCGTCGCGGGCAACCTCGCGCGGAAGGACAATCCCGAAGTCCTCGAGGCGGTCCGCCGTGGCCTGCGCGTGCGCTCGATGCCCGAGACTCTCCGCGACGAGGTCCTCTCCGGCCGGCACCCCGTCGTCGTCGCGGGCACGCACGGCAAGACCACGACGACCGCCCTCGCGGCGTGGCTCCTCGCCTCGGCGGGTCGGGATCCCGGCTATCTCGTCGGGGGCGAGCCCGCGAACTTCCCCGCTCCCGCGGCTCTCGGAAGGGGGCGGGCGTTCGTCATCGAAGGCGACGAGTACTCGACGTCGTATGCGGACCGGGGCCCCAAGTTCCTCCATTACGCTCCGCGGACCTTCGTCCTGACGTCCGTCGAGTTCGACCACGCCGACCTCTACGCCGATCTCGCCGCCGTGAAGGACGCGTTCCGGAAAGGCCTCGCGATCGTCCCCGAAGACGGGCTCGTCGTCGCGTGCGCGGACGACGCGAACGTCCGCGACGTCCTCCCGGCGACGCGCGCGAAGGTCGTCACGTATTCGCTCGATCGCGTCGACGCGGACGTCCGCGCCACGAGCGCGAGAGAGACCGAAGAAGGGATCTTCTTCGAGTGTGTAGAGCGGGGAGCCGCTCCCGCCTTCGAAGGATCTCCATCCCGTCCTCTCTTCCTTCCCCTCTCCGGGCGGCACAACCTCCGCAATGCGCTCGCGGCGATCGCCGTCGCTCATTCCTTCTCTCTTTCGTTCGAAGAGATCTCCCGGGGGCTCTCTTCGTTCCGCGGCGTCAAGCGGCGCATGGAACTCCGCGGCACCGCGCGCGGCGTCACCGTCGTCGACGACTTCGCGCACCACCCGACCGCCGTCGCGGCGACGCTCCTCGGCGCGAAGAAGAGGTTTCCCGGCCGCCGCGTCTGGGCCGCGTTCGAGCCGCGCTCGATGACGGCGGGCCGCGCGGACTTCTTCGAGCCGTACGTCGCGGCGCTTTCGCTCGCCGACGCCGTCGCCCTCGCCGCGCCGTACCACGCGGCGCGCCTCGCGCGGCCCGGAGGCCCGGGCGCGCTCGATACCGAGTCGGTCGTCGCGCGGCTCCGGGAATCGGGGAAGGCCGCTCTCACGGCCGCGACTCCGGAGGCGCTCGTCACGGCGCTCCTCCCGGAGCTCCGCGCGGGCGACGTCGTCCTCGCGATGTCCTCCGGCGCGTTCGGCGGGTTCTGCGGGAAGCTCCTCGCGACGCTCGGGGGCGGCTAGGCGCGGCTACTCTTCCCACTCCTTCGGGTCGAGCGTTCCCTCGAAGACGACGCGGGCGTCGCCCGCGAGCGTGACGTCCCGGGCGACCTCGCCCGCGAACCGGAAGCCGACCTCGAGAACCTGGCCCGAGCGCGTCTCGAGAGAGACCGGCGCCGCGACGCGGCCGAGCGCGGCGGCCGTCACCGCCGTCGCGACCGAGCCCGCGCCGCACGCGAGCGTCTCGGCCTCGACGCCGCGCTCCCACGTCCTCACGCGAAGGCGGCAGGGCCCGAGGACCTCGGCGAAGCTGGCGTTCGCGCCGTCGCGCATCTCCGGGTGGTGCCGCAGGGCCGGACCGAGGCGCGCGAGGTCGAGGGTCGCGAGGTCGACCCCGTCCGCCACGAACGCGACGACGTGGGGAACCCCGACCGCGAGCGCGTAGGCCTCGCGTCGGAGCGTCGCCCCCGGGTCGAGCGAGGACACGGCCCGCCCGACGGCCACCGGCTCGGGCAGCTCCAGCGTGACGCGGCCCGCCTCGACCCGGGCGCCGACGTCTCCCCAGCCCGTCCGGACGATCAGCGTCTCCGGCGCCAGACCCTTGAGAGCGGCGAAGCGCGCCGCGCAGCGCGTCCCGTTGCCGCAGAACCGGGCGAGCGAGCCGTCCGCGTTGTAATAGTCCGCCGCGACGCGGCGCGGACCCTCCGCCGTCACGAAGAGGACGCCGTCGGCCCCGACGCCGGTGCCGCGGCGGCAGAGACGGCGGATCGCGGCGGCCTCGGCCGCTCCCACTCCGACCGCCTCCGAAAAGACGAGAAAGTCGTTCCCGGCCCCGCTCATCTTCGTGAAGCGCGGGGGAAGGGCGCCGAGGCCGGGCGCGGTCACTTCGCCGTCCCCATCGGACTCTCGTTCCCCGCTTTGTCCACCGCCGTGACGCCGTAGGCGCGGCCCTTCTCGCCCGCGTCGAAGAAGAGAGGGTCCTTCAGTCCGTCGGCGAGGAGCGTCCGCGTCGCGCCTTCCAGGAGATAGACGCGGTAGAACGCGAGGTCCGGCGCGAGAGACGGGTTCCAGACGAGGCGCGTCCCGCCCGTCTCGGCGAGGACGAGGACGCCCTCGGGCGCGGGCGGAGGGAAGACGTCCCGGGTCGAGACGGCGACCTCGTCCGACGCCGGCCCGAGGATCAGCGGCAGCTCCGCGACGGGCGCCGCGCGCACGGTGTAGACGTAGCGGCGGTCCGGGCGGACCGTCTCGTCGACGTACGTCGTCGCGCCGATCGCGACGCCGAGCGGCTTGTCCTCGTACTCCTCGTCGGCGGCCTCACGCCGGTAGACCGCGTATCCCGCGACGACGACCGGCCGCGCGCCGTCGAGCATCGCGGCCGGCGGCCACCAGTCGAGACAGACGCGGCTTTCCTCGACGGTCGCGACGACGCGGAGCGGGCGGTCCGGCGGGACGCGCGGGAGGATCGAGGCGAGGGCGGACATCTCCGAGACGCGTTTCCTGTCCCGGGTCGCCGTGACGGCGTAACGGAGGATCACACGGCCGATCCTCCTCTCCCGGTAGAGCGGGATCAGCGGGTCCCGGAAGACGACGTCTCGCCCGACGGTGATCGCGTCGAGATCCCCCGGCGAGAGCTCGGCGATCTTTTCGGCGCGCGCGCGAAACGCCTTTTCGTCGCGCTCCCTCTGTGCGGCGTCCGCGGGCGGTGGCGCGACGCGCTGTCCCTCGCGCGCGCCCTGGATCTCGCGCAGGACCGTGACCCTCGTGAGGTTCGTGAGCGTCTCTCCCGAGTTCGTGAGCGACGGGTAGGGAAAGCGCAGGACGACGTCGGAGCCCTCCTGCGAGATGCGTACGGGCTCGACGCGCGCGGGGAGGACCAGGATCGGCGCCTGGGGCGGGAGCTTGCGGCCGCAGCCGGGGAGGAGAAGAAGAGGAGAGAGCAGAAGCAGACTGCCGGACGCCGACGAACGCGTTCTTCTTCCGGGGGCCGCGAATGAGTGCCCCGATCGCAGAACTCTCCTTCTCTCTTTGTCCTCTTTTTCTTCCATCCGATCGCCCCGCCTACAGCACGAAGCGCGAGAGGTCGCGGTCGCGCACGAGGCCCGCGAGCGCGCGCTCCACGTACGGCCGGTCCACGACGACGCGGGCGCCCGTGGCGTCCGGCCCCGCGAACGAGATCTCCTCGAGGACCGTCTCGAGGATCGTGTGGAGGCGGCGCGCGCCGATGTTCTCGAGGTTGCGGTTCACCTCGGCCGCCGCGCGGGCGATCTCCTCGAGGCCGTCCGCGGCGAACTCGAGCGCGATCCCGTCCGCGCCGAGAAGGGCCGCCGACTGCTTCGGAAGCGCGTGCTCGGGCTCGGTGAGGATCCTCAGGAAGTCCTCCTCGCGGAGCGCGTCGAGGGAGACCCGGATCGGGAAGCGCCCCTGGAGCTCCGGGATGAGGTCCGAGGGCTTGGCGACGTGGAAGGCGCCGGCCGCGATGAACAGGACGTAGTCGGTACGCACGGCCCCGTGCTTCGTCTTGACGGTCGTCCCCTCGACGAGCGGGAGCAGGTCGCGCTGGACGCCCTCGCGGGAAACGTCGGGGCCGCCCCGCGCGCCCTCCCTCCCCGCGATCTTGTCGATCTCGTCGAGGAACACGATGCCGGTCTCCTCCGCGCGCCGGATCGCCTCCTGGGGCAGCGTGGCCTCGTCCGTGAGGGCGTCGGCCTCCCGCTCGAGGAGAAGCGGTCGCGCCTCCGATACGGGGAGGCGGACCTTCTTCTTCCTGGCGCCGCCGAAGAGGCCCGGGAGCATTCCCGGGATGTCGATTCCCATCTCCTCCATGCCCTGGGGGCCCATGACGGAGATCTGGGGCGTGCGGTCGTCGGCGACCTCGAGCTCGACCTCGCGCGCCTCGTGCTTGCCCTCGTGGAGATCGCGCCGGATCCTGTCGCGGCCCTCCTGCGGCACGGACCGGCCGGAGGGGTCCGTCGCGAGAGCGGCCACGAGGAGGTCGACGAGCCGCTCCTCGGCGGCCGCGGCCGCGCGCTCGGCGACGCGCGCACGGCGCTCGTCCTTCACGAGGCGGATCGCGGCGTCCACGAGGTCGCGGGCGATCGAGTCGACGTCCCGACCGACGTAGCCGACCTCCGTGAACTTCGAGGCCTCCACCTTCACGAACGGCGCGTCGACGAGGCGCGCGAGGCGGCGGGCGATCTCCGTCTTCCCGACGCCCGTCGGGCCGATCATGAGGATGTTCTTCGGCGTCGTGTCGCGCGCGAGGTCGGCGGGGAGGCGCTGGCGGCGCCAACGGTCGCGGAGCGCGATCGCGACGGCGCGCTTGGCCTTCGTCTGTCCGACGACGTGCCGGTCCAGCTCGGCCACGATCTTCCGCGGCGAGAGGTCCCGCAGCGTGAGGGGAGTCATGGCAGCGTTTCGACGACGATGCGGTCGTTCGTGTAGATGTCGATCGTCGCGGCGATCGCGAGGGATTCCTTCACGATCGCGGCCGCGTCGAGGGTGGTGTGCTTCAGGAGCGCCTTCGCGGCCGCCGCGGCGTAAGGCCCGCCCGAGCCGACGGCGAGGACGCCTTCGTCCGGCGCGATGACGTCGCCGGTCCCGGAGAGAAGGAGCGACGTCTTCGCGTCGGCCACGACGAGGAGCGCCTCGAGCTGGCGCAGCGTCTTCTCCGTGCGCCAGTCCGTCGCGAGCTCGACGGCGGCGCGCTCGAGCTGGCCGTGGAACTCCTCGAGCTTCTTCTCGAAGCGCGTGAAGAGTGTCACGGCGTCGGCGGTCGAGCCCGCGAAGCCGGCGAGCACCTTCCCGTCGAGGAGGCGCCGCACCTTCGACGCCCCGTGCTTCATGACGGTCGTCCCGAGGGTGACCTGCCCGTCGCCGCCAAGGGCGACGGAGGCGCCCCGCCGCACGCAGAGAATCGTCGTGTGGTGGAGGAGCGCGTTCGCCACGCGGGGAGTCTAGCGCCGCCGCCGCGCCGTCTCCCGACGCCTCACTCTTCGGCCTTCGGGTGGCTCTTGCGGTAGACCTCGAGGAGCCGCTCGGCGTCGAGGTGCGTGTATTTCTGCGTCGTCGAGAGGGAGGCGTGGCCGAGGAGCTCCTGGATGGACCTCAGGTCCGCACCGGCCGCGAGGAGGTGCGTCGCGAAGGAGTGCCGGAGGGCGTGGGGAGAGGCACGGCGCGTGACGCCCGCCGCGAGGAGGGCGCGGTCGAGGATCCGCCTCACGCTCCGGTCCGTGAGCCGACCCGCGTGCGCGTTCAGGAAGACGAAGGCGGCGTCCTTCGGCGCCGGGCGCCGGAGCTCGCGTTCCCGGAGCCACGCCTTGACCGCGTCGCCGGCCGCGCGGCCGAACGGGACGATCCGCTCCTTGCGTCCCTTCCCGAGCGTCCGCACCTGCCGCGCCGCGAGGTCGACGTCGTCGAGCCTGAGCGCCACGATCTCGGAGACGCGCAGGCCCGTCGCGTAGAGGAGCTCGAGGAGAGCCCGGTCGCGGGCGCCGAGCGGCCCCTCGCGGTCCCGGGCCTCGACGACGGCGCCGGCCTCCCCGACCGAGAGCGTGCGCGGAAGGGCGTGGTCCCGGCGCGGCGTCGCGATCGCCTTCGCCGGGTTCGCCCCTACGCGTCCCTCGCGTTTGAGGAACGAGAAGAAGGTGCGGAGGGCGGAGAGATGCCGCGCGATCGACGCCTTCGAGAGGCCCTCGGACCTGAGGTGCGCGAGGTAGGAGCGCACGGCGAGCGCGTCGACGTCGGACGCCGGGACCGCGGCAAGGGGCTTCTCGAGGAAGACCGCCGAGAGGAACGTCCCGAACCGTCCGAGGTCGGCCGCGTAGGCCGCCCGCGTGTGCCTCGAGACGCCGCGCTCGTCCGCGAGATGGCGGTCGAACGCGGCGAGATCGGCGGCGAGGCTGCCGCGCACGCGTCACTTCTTCGCGAACGTCCGGACCTCGGCGACGAGCGCCTTGATCTCGTCGGCCGAGAGCTTCTTCTCGAACGAGGGCATCTTGTCGTGACCCTTCGTGATCGAGCGGGCGAGGCGCGCGTCGTCCACCTTGTCCTGCCACTTGGCGTTCGTGAAGTCCCGCGCGCCCTTCTCCTTCCCCTTCTCGGTCTGCGCTTTCCCGTCTTCACCGTGGCAGACGGCGCAGTACGTCTCGAAGTTCTCGGAACGGGCGTCGGCGGCGGTCAGCGGCACGGCGGCCAGCGCGGCGACGGCGGCGAGCGCGCCGAGCGCGGCCGCGGTCAGGGGACGGACGGCGTTCTTCTTCACGGGTTTCCCTCCTCGGTGATTCTAGGCAAGAAGCCGGGGCGACGCCGTGACGGCCGGCACGCCGAGCGCGGCTTCCTTCCAGCGCGCGATCTCCTCGAGGGCGCCTCGCGCGATGCCGGCGCGGCGGGCCGCGCGGTCCTTCGACGGCGGGACGCCGGCGTCGTCGATGAGGCCGAACGTCACGTTCATCGGGGTGAAGTCCGCTTCGCGCGGCGTCGAGACGTGCCGGGCGAGGGATCCGAGCGCCGTCGTGAACGCGATCGGGACCGGCTCTCTCCCCTCGAGGAGCTGGGCGAGCGTCGCGCCGACGAGGAGTCCCGTGGCGGCGGACTCGAGGTACCCCTCGACCCCCGTGAGCTGCCCGGCGAAGAACACGCGCGGGTCCTTCTTCCAGCGGAAGAGACGATCGAGGTGCGCGGGCCCGTTGAGGTAGGTATTGCGGTGGAGCATCCCGTAGCGCACGAACTCGGCTCGCCCGAAGCCCGGCAGCGTCCGGAAGACGCGCCTCTGCTCGCCGACCCTGAGCTTCGTCTGGAACCCGACGAGGTTGTAGTGGGCCTTTGCGAGGTCGTCCTGCCGGAGCTGGACGACCGCGTACGGCTCTCTCCCCGTGCGCGGGTCCGGAAGGCCGAACGGTTTCATGGGTCCGTGCCGGAGCGTCTCGACGCCGCGCTCGGCCATCGCCTCGACGGGAAGGCAGCCCTCGAAGTAGACGGCCTTCTCGAATTCGTGGAACGGGACCTTCTCTCCCGAAAGGAGGGCCGCGACGAACGCCTCGTACTCGGCCCTCGTGAGCGGGACGTTCAGATAGTCGTCCCCGCCGCCCTTGCCGTACCGCGAGAGCGCGTAGAGCTTCTCCATGTCGAGAGACGACGCCTCGACGATGGGCGCCATCGCGTCGTAGAAGTAGAGGTACTTCTCGCCGAGGAGCGCGAGGAGCGCCCGCTCGAGGGCGGGTGAGGTCAGCGGGCCCGTCGCGACGACGACGAAGCCCTCGCCGGGATCCGGCAGCGTCTCGGCCTCCGCCCGCACGAGCGTCAGGAGCGGCTCTTTCGCGAGGCGGCGCGTGACGGCGTCCGCGAAGACGGCCCGGTCCACGGCGAGGGCGTCGCCCGCCGGCACCGCGGCCTTCCGCGCCTCCTCGAGGATCAGGGAGCCGACGGTCTCCATCTCGCGCTTCAGGAGGCCGACGGCGTTCGCGGGATTGTCCGAGCGGAACGAGTTCGAGCAGACCATCTCGGCGAGGCGGTCCGTCGCGTGCGCGTCCGTCGTCCGCACGGGCCGCATCTCGACGAGCGTCACGGCGTGCCCGCGGCGCAGGAGCTGGTGCGCGCACTCGACTCCCGCGAACCCTCCGCCGATGATCGTGACTCGAGAGGCCGCCATCGCGGTCATTCTAGTGGGCCATTCCGCCCGCGCTGCGTACACTTCGGCGCGTGACGTTCGAGGGTCACCTCTACGACCGCGGCTACTTCGAGGGGCTCCACAAGAGCCACTGGTTCACGAACCCGCCGCGCAAGTACGAAGAGCGCAACCGCGATGCGCTCCGCGTCGTCGACCCGAAGCCGGCCGACCGCGTCCTCGAGCTGGGCGCGGCGCGCGGAGACGTCACGTTCGTCCTCGCGTTGCGCGCTTGGGAGGTCGTCGGCCTCGACGCCTCCGATGACGCCCTCGAGCTCGCCGAGCGCGCCCGTCTCGCGCATGGGATCGGGAACGTCTCCTTCGTGAAGGGCGACGTGGCCGACCTCTCGACGTTCGCGGACGCCTCGTTCGACGCCGTCGCGGCGATCGACCTCGTCGAGCACGTCGACGACGCGACGCTCGTCGCGATGCTCGCCGAGGCGCGCCGCGTCCTCGTGCGCGGCGGCCGCCTCGGCCTCTACACGCCCGACCGCGCCCACTACGTCGAGCGCCTCAAGGCCCACGATTTCATCCTCCGGCAGTTCCCGCAGCACATCGCCGTTCGGCGCGCGGACGCGTACCGCCGCTTCCTCGCAGAGGCCGGCTTCGCGATCGACCTCGACACCTGGTCCGTGTCCCCGTTCCCCGTCGTGCGGCTTCTCGAGAGCGCCCTGGCGCCGCTGCCTCTCGTCGGTGAGACGTTCCGGTACCGCATCCTGCTCCGGGCGGTGAAGCCGTGACGGACGGACGCGAGAAGTTCGCCCCGAACGCCGACGTCTACGGGCCGGACTACTACGCGAGGATGTACCGCCCTCACTGGTTCCTGAGGAACAGGCGCAAGTACGAAGAGCGCGACACCGCGCTCCGGCGCCTCGTGCGGCCGGGTCCAACGACCCGCGTCCTCGAGGTCGGGTCCGCGCGGGGCGACACCGCCTTCTTCCTCTCGCCTCTCGTCGCGGAGATCGTCGGAATCGACGCGTCGCCCCCGGCCGTCGCGGCCGCGAGGGCGGAGCGGGCGGCGCGCGGCCTGTCGAACGTGCGCTTCGAGGAGGCCGACGCGCGCGACCTGACGCGCCTGGAGGGCGCTCCCTTCGACGTCGTCCTCCTCGCGGACTTCGTCGAGCACGTCCTCGACGACGTCCTCGTCCCCTGCCTCGCGGGCGCGCGCGCGGTCCTCCGGCCGGGCGGCGCCCTCGCCGTCTACACCCCGAACGCGGCGCACTGGGCCGAGAGGATCAAGGCGGCGGTCCCTCTCCTCCAGCAGGAGGACCACATCGCCGTCCGCACGGCCGAGCGCGTCGTCGCGCTCGTCGGAGCGGCGGGGTTCTCGGTGGAGGATCTCTTTTTCTCGGCGAGCCCGTATCCCGTCCTCGGCGCCCTCGACCGGGCGCTCCCGATGGTCGGCCTCTGCCGTTTCCGGACGTGTCTCAGGGCGGTAGCGTCCTCCTGAGGAAAAACCCGCCATGAAGGTCTCCCCATGAAAGTCGCTTTCGTGACCTGCGACGTCTTCACCGACCGGCCGTTCACGGGCAACCCCCTCCTCGTCGTGCCGGACGCCCGCGGCCTTTCGACGGCGCAGATGCAGGCCATCGCGCGCGAGATCAACTATTCCGAGTCGACGTTCGCCCTCCCCGCCAAAGACGCGGCGCACGCCTACTGGCAGCGCACGTTCGTCCCCGTGAAGGAGATCCCGTACGCCGGACACCCGACGGTCGGGACCGCCGTCGTGATGGCGTCGCTCGGGAAGGTCGCGGAGAAGGCGCCCGACGGGACGATTCCCGTCACGATCGAGGTCGGCTTCGGCCCCCTGCGCCTCGAGCTCCTGAAGAAAGGCGGCCTCGTCTCGCGCGTGCGGATGGAGCAGGGCCGGCCCGCATGGAACGAGCCCGTCACGGGAGACGACGTGAAGGGTCGCGTCGCCGCCGCCCTCGGGGTCCCGTTCGACGCGCTCAACGCCGATCTCCCGCCGCAGGCCGTCGGGACGGGAAACACGTTCCTGATGGTGCCCCTCTCGTCCGTGTCCGCCGTGTCCTCCGCGATCGCCGACACGCGCCTCCTCTCGGACCTCGAGAAGGAGCTCTCCGTCCTCGGCCTTTTCTTCTTCGCGTTCGACGGCCCCCGGCTGAGGGCGCGCATGTTCGCTCCCGGCGCGGGCGTGCCCGAGGATCCCGCGACGGGCTCGGCGGCCGGGCCGGTCGGCGTGTACCTCGCGCTCCACGGCGCCGTGCCGGGCGGAGTCGCGGGCGGGCGCGGCCGGTTCGCGATCGACCAGGGCGTCGAGATGGGCCGGCCCTCCGAGCTCGACGTGACCGTCCTCGTCGAAGGCGGCCGCCCGGCCGGGGTCCGCGTCGAGGGGAGCGCCGTCCTCGTGATGCGCGGCGAGCTGGACGTCTAGGTGTAAAGACTCAGGAGGTTGTTCACCCGGGTTAACCGGTGGAATGCTGTTGGTGCGAAGCAGCAGAACCCCATCGGAAGGACCCGGATGAACGCCCATAGCAGAGCAAAGACGAACCCCCGAAGTCG
>Ga0335085_10000982_pt1 | contig 68155 bp, 50 predicted proteins | sample Lox_Sample_45_FD_206712 | JGI IMG/M metagenome (GOLD analysis project Ga0335085, IMG submission 206712) | Soil microbial communities from Loxahatchee National Wildlife Refuge, Florida, United States - Lox_Sample_4.5 | ecosystem: Environmental > Terrestrial > Soil > Wetlands | place: USA... | reverse complement strand
GCTTCCTCAGACTAATTTGGGGCCGAGTGTTGTCAGCGGTTGCTTCGACCATTCCGCTTGCCCCCGACGGTGCACGATCAGGCCCATTACCGCCTTAGGCGGCGCTTCGTTCGCTTCAACATCAGCGTTTGCACCAGAACAGCTGGGTCGAAAACCGCCGCTTGACACTGCGTCGTATCACGATGTATTGTGTTGCGACGCTTTGGTGGCCCCGCCACCAGCCGGAGGAGGAAGTCGGTTATGAGGTCGGATCGGGGACTGGAATCTTATTTGCCGTTGACGCCTGCTTTGTTCCACGTTCTGCTCGCGCTTGCGGACGGCGACAAGCACGGGTACGCCATTCTGAAGGACGTCTCATTCCGCACAGGCGGCGAGGTGCGGCTGAGCACCGGGACGCTGTACGGCATCATCAAGCGGCTGCTCACGGACGGCATGATCCAGGAGTCACGGCAGCGGCCGGCAGCGGACCTAGATGACAGTCGGCGCGTTTATTACCGCCTGACACCTTTGGGTCAGCGCGTGGCCGCCGCCGAAGCGGGGCGGCACGAAAAGATGGTGGCGCTGGCGCGACTGAAAAAAGTCTTGCGGAGGCCGGAGATCGCATAGAAGCAAAGGAGAATCCTCGATGAACCAGAATCAGCCTTCGACGAGCCGTGTGTACCGTCTCCTGCTGCGCGTGCTGCCCTTTGACTTCAGGTCTGACTTTGCCCGAGACATGGAACAGACCTTCCAGGAGCAGGCGGCCAATGTGGCGAAGCAGGAGGGTCGGGCCGGCTTGCTTCGGCTTTGGGCGCAGACGATAGTGGGAATCTTTCGAGTCGCGCCAGGCGAGCACTGGCAGATGCTGAAGCAGGATACGGGCTACGCGCTGCGCATGATGCGCAAGAACCTGGGCTACACGGCCATGGCGGCAATTACGCTCGCGCTCGGCGTCGGCGTCAACACCGCCATCTTCAGCGTGATTGACGGCACTCTGCTGCGTCCGCTGCCCTACCTGCAGGGTGACCGGCTGGTCGTGGTGCGGCAGGAGGCTCCGAAGCTGGGAAGCGGCGAGCATTTCTACTCGGTGGCGGAGGTAAACGATTACCGGCAGCAGAACCACACGCTCGACGGGCTCGTCGAGTATCACAACATGCCGTTCACACTTTTCAGCCGCGGAGATGCCGTGCGCGTGCAAACCGGCGTCGTTTCAGCGAATTTCTTCGATGTCTTCGGGGTCAGACCGCTCCTCGGACGGAACTTCGGGGCGGCCGATGAGGAGCCAGGTGCGCCCCCTGTCCTCATCCTCAGCTATGAATTCTGGAAGAGCTACGAGCGCGGCGACCCGAATGTGGTCGGCAAGACTTTCGAGATGAATGACCGGGTCCATACCGTGATTGGCGTCCTGCCGCCGGTGCCGCAGTATCCCGATGAGAACGACGTTTACATGCCGACCACGTCTTGCCCAACCCGCTCCAGTCCCCAGTTCATTGCCAATCGCGGAAGGCACATGATGAGAGTTTTCGCCAGGCTCAAGCCGGGCGTCAGCATGGCCGAGGCCCATTCCGATCTGGCAACCATTGCTGCCCGGTTACAGCAGCAGTATCCGAAGTTCTATCCCGCCGACTCGCGGTATACCGCCGAGCCCAGATCGCTCCAGAGGGAGCTGACACGGCAGGCGCGGCCCACGCTCTTTGTTCTGCTGGCAGCAGCCGGTTTTGTCCTCCTGATCGCCTGCGCCAACGTTGCCAATTTCTCGCTCGCTCGTGTGTCGCAGCGCGAACGCGAACTGCTGGTGCGCGCGGCGCTGGGGGCGGGACGAGGCAGGCTGCTGCGCCAATTGATCACAGAGAGCACACTCATGGGAATTCTCGCCGGGGGCCTCGGCTTGCTGCTGGCCTCCGCCAGTCTCAAGCTGCTGGTCGAATTTGCCGCCCGGCTCACTCCGCGGTCGCGCGAGATCACCATCAACGGCCCTGTCCTCCTCTTTGCCTTGCTGGCGGCAGTCGGAACCGCCATCCTCTCCGGCTCGGTGCTGGCATTCTCCTCCCGCGAGCATTTGGCTGCAGGACTCAAGGAAGGGGCCACGCAGGCTACAGCCGCAAGCGGCCGAAAGCGCGTGCGGAACGCCCTGATCGTGTTGCAGGTGGCGGTTTCTTTTGTTCTGCTGATCGGCGCCGGCCTGATGTTGCGAAGCTTCGTCAAGTTGCAAGAGGTCGATCCTGGCTTTGCGCCCCAACGGGTTCTGACCATGGGTATCAACCTGAACTGGTCGAAGTACAACGCGCCGAAACGGAGAAGTGCCGCCCGAACAATCCTGGAGAACGTTCAATCTCTGCCCGGCGTATTGAGCGCTGCGGTATCCTCGAGTTTCCCTCTCGATCCGGACAGCATCGCTATGGGTCCGATGCAGAGCGATTTTCATATCGAAGGCCAGGTCATTCGCCAGGGACAGCCCCTACCCCAAATCGCTGTCAGAGCGGGCTCGGTAGATTACTTCAAGACCCTCGGCATTCCCCTGATCCAGGGCCGTACTCTTACCGCCTCCGACACCGAGCATGCCTTGCAGGTCGCGGATATCAACCAGTCGGTAGCGCGCCATCGCTTCGCTGGAGTGGACCCGGTTGGCAGGAGAATCTCGTTCGATGAGGGCAAAACCTGGATAACGATCGTCGGCATCGTCGGTGACACGCGGGAGTTCGGCCTGGACCAGAAGCCCGAGGACGAGATCTACGTGCCTCTCGAACAGGTTCCGGCTGTGGGCAGCCTTTTGGTGCGTACGGCGGGCGAACCGGTCGCATTGATTGATCAGGTCCGCCGGGCGGTCCGCAGCTTCGATTCGCAGACTGCCCTTACTAATGTGGAGACGCTTGAAGAGGCTCGCAGCGACACCTTGAAGCCGCCCCGCTTGATGACGAACCTGCTCGGGCTGTTTGCGGTGTTGGCTCTGGTGATTGCAGCCAGCGGGATTGGCGGAATTCTGGCTCTTTCCGTAAACCAGCGCGTTCACGAGATTGGCATCCGGCTGGCCTTGGGAGCCGAGTCCGGCGATGTCCTGAAGATGGTGATCCGGCAAGGCATGGTTCTTGTGCTGGCAGGACTTGGCGTCGGGCTGCTCGGCTCCTTTTGGATCACGTCGCCGCTGAGGAACTGGTTATTCGAGGTGACTCCGACGGATTCGTTAACGTTCGGCGGCGTGGCAGCAGTATTAGTCCTGGTGGCGTTCGTAGCCTGCTACATCCCGGCCCGGCGTGTCACCCGGATCGATCCGCTGGTGGCATTGCGGTATGAATAGCAGCATCTTTTGAACTTTGTTCGCCGCATTCATGCACTCGAGGAGGCCTGCTTGTGAATAGACGATACCTTGCCCTGCCGCTGGCGATGATCCTGGCAGTCGCGATCTACGAGTCGCGACGGGCCTTCTCCGAAGACCTCTCCGCTGCTGCGCCGCAGTACACTTCGGATGGCAGGCTGGTGCGACCCGAGAATTATCGCGAGTGGATCTACGTCTCCTCAGGCCTGGGGATGAACTACGGTCCCGTAGCGCACGACACGCCGGCCTTCACAAACGTATTCGTCGCGCCGACGGCATACAAGCACTACATTGCCACAGGGCAATGGCCCGACAAGACCATGTTCGTGCTCGAAGTCTACAGCGCGGCGTCTCACGGCTCGATCAACAGGCAAGGCAGTTTTCAGGATAAGCTGCTGGGGGTGGAAGCCGAAGTGAAGGACGAATCACGCTTCCCTGAGAAATGGGCCTATTTTCCGCTGGGTGTTAAAGACCAGGCGGGATCGAAATTTCCTAAAGATAGATGTTGGAGCTGCCATAATCAGAACGGCGCGGTTGAGAACACATTTGTGCAGTTCTATCCCACCCTGCTCAAGGTAGCCCACGACAAGAACACGATCAAGCCGTCCGTTTCACCGGGGTTCTAATCCGGAGCGAAAGTTTACTGACCTTCGCAAATCATAGTGATGGCGGACGGCCGCGCTACGCCGCAACCCGTCGCTATATTTTGCGAACCTCAATAGTGCGGCGAGGCGATTGCCGCCGTGTTCTCGCAGTACCTTGCACACCGGGCGCGGGATAGTGTCTCATTTGTTGATCTGAAATCGTTTTCAGGGCATCGTCATTCCGCGAAGGCGGGAATCATTAGGAGAACTCTTAAGATAGCCCGATCCATAAATGGATTCCCGCATTCGCGGGAATGACGGTCCGCAAATGACACCACTACCGGGCGCGGCGAATTTTTGCATCGCATTCGGGAAACGTGTTAGCTTCTCATTTCCTGCGTGCGTTTAGACCTCTCATCGGCGGTCGGCAGAGAAGGGCGATGAGGCTCGAGAAGGCGATCGCAGGCTGTGATTCTCGTCGGACCGGATGGCGATATTTATTCTGCCGCGCGGCTGGCAAACGGGGCGGGTCGAATGGACCAGGCTGAGGAGTTGCGAAGGCGATTCGAGACTGAGTATGGCCGCCGCCCGCGCATTTTTCGCGCGCCGGGACGCGTGAATCTGATCGGCGAGCACACGGATTACAACGACGGCTTCGTGCTTCCCGCCGCGATCGACTTCTACACCTGGGTCGCCATCAGCCCGCGTTCCGACCGCATTCTCGCGATGCGCTCCGAGAATTTCCCCGGCCAGGCCGAATACCCGCTCGATGCGCCCGAGAGTGAGCGGCGCTACGACTGGAGCGATTACCCCTATGGCGTCGCCCTGATGCTGGCGCGCGCCGGAAAGCGGATCTGCGGAGCCGATCTGCTGATCGCGGGCGAGATTCCTATCGGAGCGGGCCTCAGTTCTTCCGCTGCCATCGGGGTCGCCACCGGCGACGCCCTGCTCGAAAACTCAGGATTACCCGTTGATCGCGTCGAACTCGCCAGGATCTGTCAGCGCTCCGAGAACGATTTTGTGGGTGTAGGCTCGGGGATTATGGATGAGTTCATCTCCTGCTTTGGCCGCGCCGGACGGGCGCTGTTGCTCGATTGCCGCTCGCTTGAGCATCAATGGGTGACGCTGCCCGAAGGCATCAGCCTGGTCATCTGCAACACGATGGTGAAGCACGAGCTCGCCAGCGGCGAATATAACCAGCGACGGTCGGAATGTGAGACCGGCGTGCGCCTTCTGGCCGAGCGTCTGCCCCACGTCCGCGCCTTGCGCGACGTGACTCTGGCCGACCTCGAGAAGCACCGCGAAATCCTGCCACCGATCGTCTATCGACGCTGCCGTCACGTGATCAGCGAGAACGGCCGTGTGATCGACTGCGTGCGGGCACTCGCGGCCGGCGATCTTGATTCGGTCGGCGCGCTGATGGCGGGCTCGCATCGCAGCCTTCGCGACGATTACGAGGTGAGTTGTGCGGAATTGGACCTGATGGCGGAACTCGCGACAGTTGAGGAGGGCGCCATCGGCGCGCGCATGACCGGTGGCGGGTTCGGAGGATGCACCGTTAATCTCGTGCGCCAGGATCGGGCTGACGCCTTCCGGCGCGGCGTGGCTGAAAAATACCATCAGCAGACCGGTCGCGCCCCGGAGATTTATGTGACCGGCGCGGCCGACGGGGTGGCGGAGATCGACCCGCCCCAATCGTAATGATCCCCTTCGACCTGAAGCAGCATCCGCACCGGCGATTCAATTCCCTGAACGGCGAGTGGGTTCTGGTTTCTCCGCATCGCACCCAGCGCCCGTGGCAGGGTCGAGTGGAAAAGACCCCGTCTGAGGCGCCTCCGGCCTACGACCCTACCTGCTACATGTGTCCGGGCAATCTGCGCGCGACGGGCGCGTGCAACCCGGCATACACGTCCACGTTCGTGTTCGACAACGACTACCCGGCGTTGGTTCCGGATGTCCCGGAAGGCGGCGCGCAGGAGCCCGGGCAGGGAAGAGAGGACCTGCTGGTGGCGCGCCGCGAACGCGGAATCTGCCGCGTGGTCTGCTTCTCGCCGCGGCACGACCTGACGCTTGCCGGCATGCAGCTTGCCGATTTGCGGCGCGTCGTGGACACCTGGGTCGCGGAATATCAGCAACTGGGCGCGCTATCGTTCATCCAGCACGTGCAGATATTCGAGAACCGCGGGGTGCTGATGGGTGCGAGCAATCCTCATCCGCACGGCCAGATCTGGGCGAACGCGAATCTGCCCAACGAGCCTGCGAAAGAGCAGTCGCGGCAGAGCGCCTATCGCGACCGGCAGGGCTCGTGCCTGCTGTGCGATTATCTGGCGATTGAGTTGGAGCGCGGCGAACGTCTGGTCGCGGCCAACGACCATTTTGCGGCCTTGGTGCCGTTCTGGGCGATCTGGCCGTTCGAGACAATGTTGATCGCGACGCGCCATCTCACCGCGCTCGACGAATTGAGCGGCGACGAACGCGACGGTCTGGCTGATATCCTCAAGCGTCTGGCGACGCGCTACGACCATTTGTTCGACATTTCGTTCCCTTATTCGATGGGCTTTCACCAGCGTCCTACCGATGGCGAAACTCACCCGGAATGGCACCTCCACGCGCATTTCTACCCGCCGCTGCTGCGATCGGCGACGGTACGAAAGTACATGGTCGGATATGAAATGCTGGGCACGCCGCAGCGCGACATCACGCCGGAGACAGCGGCTGCGCGGCTGCGCGAAATGGCCGAGACCGGTTATTGAGGTTCGCAGGCGACCGTGGGGTTTGCCCACGTAGCGCGGCCGTCCCGGCCGCTGTCGCTGAGGCGTCTCGCCTCAGCAGGCGCGCGGACCAGGACGTCCGCGCCACAGCGGGCAAGATGCCCGCGCGAGGTTCAGCGCTGAGCGGGCAGCGCCTGCTGCGCCGTGCTCGTGGCCTCGATGTTCACGGACCCTTTCCCGAAGAACAGCCCCAAGTTGCTTCGCATCACGATGGCAGGATCGAGCAGGATCTGCGGCGGCGGCCGCAGTCCTTCGGTCAGGAATCGCACGATGGCTCGAACGGCAGTCGAGCCCTGTTCCCGCGGCCGTTGATAAATCGTTGCGACCATTTTGCCGGCCTCGATCACCGGCACCATGGCCGGAAATAGATCCGTGCCGATCACTTTGATCCTGCCCGAGAGTCCTATGTCGTCGAGCGCGCGAATCACCGGCATCGAGTTCGCGGTAGCGATGTAAATTCCGCTGGCGGAAGGGTACTGCGCCAGAACTTTGCGGCACTTTTCGTAAGCTTCTTCTGCCGCGTCGTGATGTTCAACCACACCGAGTATCCGGCCGCGCGGACAGAACTGCCTAAAGCTGCTCTCGAACCCCCGCAGCTTCTGCTCGTGATCGATGACGGCGTGCATGCCGATGAAGATGATCACCCCGCCTTCGCCGCCAACCAGGTGTCCCATCAACTCGCCCGCCAAAGCGCCGTGAGCGAACCGGTCCACGGATACCGACGTGAGGCGCTCGGTCCCGGGAGCGTCCGTCACCACGCATACAACGGGGATGCCTCGGCGGGCCGCCTTGTCGATGTCTGCTCGCATGCGCTCGTGATACCCCGGCGCCACCACGATCGCGCTGACCTTCTCTTCGAGGATGTCCCGCAGAGCTTCCACCTCGTGCTGGCCGAACCGTTGGTAAGGCCGGTAGAGGATCTTGATGCCCAGGGGCTCGAACGCGCTGGCGGCGTCCACGATGCCCTCCCGGACATCGTCGAAGAAGTCGGCCACCTCAAGGGGCAAGCTGACACCGATCATGATGTGCTTGCGGGAGGAAAGATAGCGCGCGGCGAGATTCGGCCGGTAGCCGAGGCGGCGCGCGGCAGCCAACACCCGACGCTTGGTGGCGGGGCTCACTCCGGACCTGTTGTGCAGGGCGCGGTCGACCGTACCACACGAGATCCCAAGAGCGTCCGCGATGTCCTGGACTCCCACGGGTCCGGTCGGCAAGCCGTTACGGCCGTCTCTGGCAATGGGTGGCATGGCGCTGTCTATCATAATCCCGTTTCGAGGGCTAATAGAATTCCACTAGGGGAAACAAAGATTTCTATTGACAGTTGCCTTAAGACGCATTATTTTTGGGAGCCGTGTACGTGCCCGAAAAGTGTGCACGTGGACGAAAACGGCGCCAACAGCCGTCAACGAGGAGCTTCTCAGCAAGAACGTCGGGTCGAGGATCATTCAGAAACAGCACTGAGGAGGTCAGCGATGTCAGTGGTTCTGGAACGTTCTCGGTTGCAGAATTGGGCCAAGTGGATATGTTTGGCTCTGCTTCTCGTGGTGGCGGTCCCGGCCTGGGCCCAGATTGACACCGGCACCATCGTCGGAACAGTTACAGACGAGTCGGGTGCGGTTGTTCCCAACGCCAAGGTCAGCCTGACAAACGAAGGCACCAATCTCACCGTCACCAGCGCCACCAGCGCCGACGGCACTTACACGTTCTCGCCTGTCAAAATCGGCACCTACACGATCAGCGTGGAAGCTGCCGGATTTCAGAAGGTCATTCATCCTCACTTGACGGTGAGTATCAATCAAAACCTGAAGGATGACATCACCGTCCGACCGGGTGCTGTGACGCAGACTGTTGAGGTAACGGCCGCCGCTCCGGCTCTGCAAACCGAAAACGCCTCCGTCGGCCAGGTGGTGAACCAGCAGAACATCAACAATCTTCCGCTGAATGGGCGGAATTTCACCTTCCTTGCTCAAACCGTGGCCGGCGTCAATACGCCTCAGCCGGATACTCGCGGCAATGCCGCCAATGGCGCCTTTTCGGCCAACGGCTTGCGCCCGGCACAGAACAATTATCTGCTGAACGGAATCGACAATAATTCGGATAACGTGGACTTTCTGAACGGCACGAACTACGCTGTGCTGCCGCCCCCCGATGCCCTGTCTGAATTCAAGGTCCAGACTTCGAACTTCGACGCTCAGTACGGCCGTGCGGGCGGCGCAATTCTGAATGCTGCCATGAAATCCGGGACCAATCAGATTCACGGCGACGTCTGGGAGTTCTTCCGGAACGACAAACTCGACGCCGCCGACTTCTTTGAGGACGCCGGAGGCCTCGAGAAAGGTGAATACCGGTTTAATCAGTTCGGCGGCACCATAGGCGGTCCGGTAGTGATTCCGCACGTCTACAACGGAAAAGACAAGCTGTTCTTTTTCGGCGATCTCGAGCTGACTCGTCGGCGACAAGGGAGCGTATTCACCAACAACGTTCCCACCTCCACCGAGCGGATGAGCGGTTACACGGATCTGGCCGACACGATTCTCGGCAACACGGACTCTGCCTGCCTCGCCAATAAGACCTGCACGAACACCGACGATCTGGGCCGAACGACCCCGATTGATACCGCTTTAGATCCCGCAACCCAGCGGCAGGTCACCAAGGGTTTGGTGGATCCGGTGACGGGCTTGGTGGCGACGAACAGCGGCTACGTGGCTGACCCGTTTTATACGGGAGGTCCCGTCGGGAAGATAACCGATTTCACAGGAGCGTGCCAGAGCGCGAGCAATTGCCAGCTCAACCAGATTCCCGGGAACCGTCTCGATCCCAATGCCATCAAGCTGCTCAATCTCTATCCGGCGGCCACATCACCGGGCGTGATCAACAACCAGTCCTCGAACCCGGTTCTGTCGGAGAACCGGTATGCATTCGACACCCGCATTGACTGGAACAAAGGCACCAAGGACCAGTTGTTCGGGACCTTCAGCTATGTGGACGATCCGCAGTTCATACCGGGACCCTTTGGAGGTGTCGCCGACGGCGGCGCGTTCCAGCAGGGCCTTCAGAGCGCGAAGTCGTTTCTCACAGCTTTGAGCTACACCCATGAATTCAACCCCACGACCGTCAATGAAGTGCGCCTGGGCGAAGACCGGTTGCACGCCAGCCGCTTCGGACCGGTGGCCAATCAACTCAATATCCCCGAGCAGTACGGTATTCAGGGCATCGCCCAGGTTTCGGAAAACGGCGGCCTGCCGGCACTCGGGATCAGTGGGCTGAGCACGCTGGGTTCAAACGCCTTCCTGCCCTCGGATGAAATCACCCAGACGACGCAGGTGACGGAGAACCTGACCAAGATTTATGGCCAGCACACCTTCAAAATGGGCATGGAGTTCCAGCACATCAAGTTCTCCACCTTGCAGCCGGCGTGGTCGCACGGCGAGTTGGATTATGGCGGGAACTACGCGGGCGTCGGAATAGCCCAGATTCTGATAACGCCTGAAATGAACACGGTTGGCCTGCCGGCGTGTACTTCCACCGCCGGCAACGGGTGTGCAGTTGACTTCGCCGGCGGTTCCAACTCAGTGTTTGTCTCGAACTTTTCGCCCACCGACGACGGCCGCAATTACTGGGGCGCCTACTTCCAGGATGACTGGAAGGTGACGCCGAAACTGACGTTGAATCTCGGTCTCCGTTGGGAACGCTTCGACGCCATTGTGGAGAACCACGGTCGTCAGGCGAACTTTGTTCCCGAACCGGCCAGCCAGGCCGCGATGTTGTATCCCAACAACGGGAAGAACCAGGCGCTGTTGCAATCGACTCCGCAATTCACGGACATTTTGGCCAAAGACGGCATCCCGCTCAGGTTCGTCAACAATTTTGGACTCTCAAACGTACAGAACCACAATTTCGGCCCGCGGCTTGGATTGGCATATCAGATCATGCCTAAACTGGTGGTGCGCACGGGATTCGGGATGTTCTACAACTCGTTTGAAAATGCCGGGTACGGACCCAACATCGGAGAGAACTTTCCCTTCCAATTCACAATTAGCCCGCCCTCGCCCAACGGTTCTTCGCCCATCCCGCTGAAGAATGTCGGCGGCTCCGTCTGTAGCCCCGCCGCCACGCTGGAGAATACGTTCTCCTGTATATCGCTCGTCCCCTCTCAGGTGAACACCAATGGGCTCGGACCCCAGGGATTAGAGTACAACTGGAAAACGCCGTACACGTTGGGCTGGAATCTGACCATGCAGTACGCGCTGACTCCAAGCACGAGCCTGACGGTAGCTTATGTCGGCAACGGGTCCCGCCATATGATCACGGGGGGTCCCTCCAACCCAACGACCGGCAACATCGACACAAACCCCCTCGGAACCAATTGCGGCGCGGGTGGCAATAATCCTTTCCCTGATCTCGGCTGCAACAACAGCATGCAGGATACGCAAGGAAACAGCAACTATGCCGCCCTGCAGACGAGCCTGGAAAAGCGGTTCTCGAGTGGCCTCAACTTTCTTGCCACCTACACGTGGTCGCACTGTCGCGGCGACGCCGGAGACGAGCTCAATGGAGGCGTCGGCGAGACCTACCGCGCTATAGCTCTTCAAGGGTTCGGAATTCAGGGAGACTATGCGAACTGCAACTACAACATTTTCGATGTATTCCACTTCAGCGGCGGCTATCAGCTTCCCTTCGGCCAGGGGCAGCATTTCCTGAATACTGCCAGTGGTGTCACCAATCTGCTTCTTGGCGGATGGCAGACGGTCTACAATCTTACCATTGAAGGAGGCCAGCCCCTTACCATTGGTTGTCACTCCAGCACGACCCTCAACCTGGGCTGCACGGCGATGATGATTCCGGGGCAGAGCCTGTATGGTTCGGGCGCCCCTGACAATTACCTGAACGCCAACGGCTTTACTCAACCCTGTCCCGCACCGGGATTTTCCCAGCCGGCGAGGTGCGTCGACGTGGGGACCGGCATTGGTCTTTTGGGCGGCGGTAATACCCAGGTCTCCGGGCCTGGCATCTGGCGGCTCGACTTCTCGCTGTTCAAACAGTTCCGGTTAACCGAGCGCTACCGCCTGGAGTTCCGGAGCGAGTTCTTCAACATCTTCAACCATCCGACGTTTAACCCTCCGAATTTCGGCGGCAATGGCGTGGTTTCGGTGCCCGGATCAGGAGATTTTCTCAGCACCAACTTTGGAGCGATTGGCTCGACGCGCTTTCCGTTCCAGGACCCGCGTCAGATCCAGTTTGCTCTGAAGCTATATTTTTAGACTTAAGCCGTAGGGGTGGGCCTCGTGCCCGCCCAGGGCGACCACAAGTCCCTACGTCGCTACTCGGGAGACTGCTCGGCGAGGGCAAGAGCAAACTGCAGGAATTGCTGCCGGGCTTGCGGGGCGAGTTGGCCGGTGGCGCCGGCAGACTGCTGTGAGGGCGCGGCCGCCAGGGCCTGCTCGATGCGCTTGGCATCGAGAGCCCCTCGCGGGCCGTTTTGAGTGAACTGCTCCAGAATATCCTTTGCCTTGTCGATCTGCCCCGTCTCGTAGTAAAGCACACCCAGTGCCGAGTAGCTCCCTGGCCACTGGGGAAGCAGCTCCATTGACTGCTTCAGGTAGCGCTCGCCGCCGGCGGCGTCTCCATCGGCCGTCGACACGATGCCCATGCCCCAGAGAAGCTGTCCCGAGTCCGGCATGCGCTCGAGGCCCTGTTGCAGCACCTCTCGCGCCTCGGAAATCCCGCCCCGGCGCAGATTGACCATCGCCAGCGCGAGGTAGGCTTCGTCGCGGTCCGGATTGGCGCTGATCTCGCGCTGATAGAGTTTGATGGCCTCGTCGTTCCGCCCCAGGTGGACATCGATATCGGCGAGCAGCGCCAGGTACCCGGCGTCGTTTTGCCCTGAAGGCGAGATGTGTCGTGCGGCCGCGAGCGCGTTCGTATAATCGCGCATTCGAAAATGGGCATCGGCGAGATCGTACCAGGCGTCGTCGGAATCGGCGTTGGCCTGCAGGGCCTTCTGGAAATACGTGATCGCGTCCTGATAGAGATTGTACCGGGCCAGCAACACACCAACCCCGACCGTTGTCCGGAAGTCCCCCCGACTCAACTGGTCGAGTTGCGCCAGGGCCTGTTTGGCTTCCTCCACCTGGCCGGCCTTCAGATAAGCCTCAGCGAGCATGTAGTAGTTCTCAGGCTGCTCGGAATGGAGCTTCACTTCCTGCTTCAACTGCTCAAGGTCAAGCTGCTCCTGCTGTTGAGCCGGAAGAGTGGCGCGCTCGCCCACATAGTCGAAAAAATGCTGATATGGGTTCGGGAGACGCTTCGGATTTTTCGAGAGCGTCTGAAAGATGCCGAAGTCGCGCTCGGCCGCGTCCATCTGGTGAAGGCTCCGCTCGGTCTCGCCCAATCGATAGTAAACCGGAGCGGGATCGGGCTCGAGTTGTGCGCATTTGCGCAGCAGCGGCAGCGCCTCCGCAAATTTCTTCTCGTGCATCTTCAGGTTGGCGAGCTCCAGCAGGGCGTCGTCGTAATCCGGTTGAACCTGCAGCGCCTGGGTGAGCCATTTCTCCCCGGCCTGATACTGTCCCTGCCGGACGGCGATGTAGCCGAGATTATAGAGGCAGGCCGCGTTGTGCGGATCGGACCTCAAGCCGCGCTCGAAGTAGTTTTTGGCCTCGTCAAACTGCCCCTCGTGGCGATACCAAAGGCCCATGAATGCATAAGAACTCGCCGTCGGCTGCGCGTCGATAAGGGCCTGAAACGTCAGCTTGGCCTCTGCGACTTTCCCAGTCATGAAGTAGCACTCGCCGAGCGCCGCGAGCAGTTTGGGTTCTCGGGGCGCAACCTTCAATCCCTGCTCCAGCAGCGGGATCGCGTCGGCGTAGAAGGCCTGCTTCATGCTGAGGCGCGCCATTAGGAAGATGACGTCGGTATTCTCAGGAGCCAGCTTGTGCGCTTTGACGAGCGCGTCGAGCGCGTTCATGTCCTTCTGCTGGTCAGAGTATGCCTGGCCGATCAAGTAGAGCGTTTCGGCGGAATTCGGCTGGAGCTTGAGCGCCCGATTCAGGATTTCGAGAGCATGGCCGTCATCGCCGCTCTTCAGGTAGACCTGGCCTAAATCGACGAGGATTTCTGGGGTTCCGGGCTGGAGCGCGTCCGCGGTCTCGAACTCATGAATGGCGGTGGGATATTCCTTCTCGGACGCCAGCAGCACCCCGAGCGTGAAGTGGGCGCGCACGTTGTCCTTGTCGAGTTCCGAGAGTGACTTCGCCACTTCCAGTCCTTGGGCCTTCTGGCCGCAGGCGAAGTAAGCCTGCGACAACTTGAAGAGTAGCTGCGCGTCTTGAGGCTTCACGCGGTTGAAATAAGTGATAGCGGTTTTGGGCTGTTTTGTCGCCAGCAGCAGCGAACCCAGGTTGTAGTTTGCCTCGCGATCATTCGGCCTCTCGCGCAAAGCGGTCTGGAACTCCCTCTCAGCCAAATCGAAGCGCTGTTGGGCGAAGTAGATGTTGCCGAGATCGGTGTGAGTTACGGCCGAATGTGGATCGATTTTGAGTGCGAATTGGAAAGCGACCAGGGCCGCGGCGAAGTCGCGCCTTTGCGCGCAGATAACCCCAAGGAGATTCAGCCCGGTTACGCTTCGAGGCGCGAGCTTCAGGCCCGCCTGCGCCTCTGCCATGGCCTTCGCGATGTCACCCTGGTGCAGCAACGCCTCGGCTTGAGCGAAGTGCTGGTCCGCCGAGCCAGCCCGGGTCGGTTCATCAGGATGGGCTGGTTCATTTCTGGAGGAGACGCCAGCCGCGCCAGCGCGAATCGCCGGACACAGGGCCAGCCCGGAACCCAGCAGAAAAACGAGAAGCAGACTGCGCGGTTTCATTGAGGAGCTTCCGTCCTGAGACCGGTCAGCCTGACTCACGCGACTCGCGCCAATAGCTGAAGCCCGGGTGTTATGCCGTCATCCATCCTAGCGCGGCCCATACGGCTCTTCAATAGCGGATGGACTGCGGGCTCTTGTGCCCGCCCACGCCAGATCGATTTGGTTCCTGCGCAGGCGCAAGGCCGGCGTTCACCCTGCCGACGACCGGTGCTAGGATATACCTCATGCTCGATTTCCGCTGGGCCGCAGCAGGTCTGATTCTGGCTGCATTGCGGTGCGCTCCCGTTTCAGGAGTTGCTGCCGACACGCCGGAACAGAGATTCCAGTCGGCATTGACGCACTACAACGCCGGGCAGTATGCGGCCGCGCAGCAGGAACTCGAGTCGCTTCGACGCGATCTGCCCCACAGCTTCGACGTCGAGGAGTTGCTGGGACTGGTCTATTCGGCCCAGGGCGAGGATGCGAAGGCCGAGCCGCGCTTTCAGGAAGCGGTCCGGCTGAAGCCGGAGTCCGGTCCTGCCAGGAACAATCTGGCCACCAATCTGGCTCGATTGGGAAAAGCCCCGGAGGCCGAGGCGCAATTCAAGAAAGTGGTTGAGCTGGAGCCGGACAGCTACGATGCCAACCACAATCTCGGCGAGTTCTACGTCGGCAAGGGCGACCTTTCCGCCGCGGTTCCCTACTTGGAGAGGGCTCAAAAGACGGGTGAAGCGTCGTACGGCAATGGTTACGACCTGGCACTGGCTTATGTCAACACGTCTCGCCTGGGTGAGGCCGAGGGTCAGATTCGCAGCCTGCTGAAGCAGAAGGATACGGCGGAGCTGCACGACCTCCTGGGCCAGGTCGAGGAGCAGTCGGGCAATTATCTGGCTGCGGCGAATGATTATCAGACGGCTGCACGCATGGATCCGAGCGAGTCGAACATCTTCGACTGGGGCGGCGAACTCCTGCTGCACCAGACGGCGGGACCGGCGATTCAGGTCTTCACGGTTGGGCTTCAGAGGTATCCGAATTCCGAGCGGCTGGCGCTCGGGCTTGGCCTGGGACTTTACCTCCAAGGCAAGTACGACGACGCTGTGAGAGCCCTGATCAAAGCCACGGATCTGAACCCTTCCGACCCGCGCGCCTACTATTTCCTCAGCAAGGCGTATGACCAGTCGCCGAATCAGGCCGACGAGGTCATCCAACGCTTTCGTCGCTACGCCGAGCTGCGTCCGAACGACGCGCAGGCCGTCTTTGACTACGCCATGAGCCTTTGGAAGGGGAAGCGCTCCGACACCGACGCTGCGTATCTCGACCAAATCGAGTCGCTGCTGGAAAAGTCGATCAGCCTCGATCCCTCGTCCAGCGCAGCTCACCTCCAGCTTGGGAATCTCTATTCCCAGCGTCGGAAATACGGCGAAGCCGTGCCGGAGTATCGCGAGGCCCTCAAGTTTTCCCCGGATGTTCCCGATGCCCACTTCCGGCTGGGCCAGGCATATGTTCATCTGGGCCAGCAGGATTTGGCACGGAAGGAATTCGAGATCCACCAGAAGCTTTACCAGGAGCATCTGGCGGAAATCGACAAACAGCGGTCGGAGATCAAGCAGTTCGTGTACTCGGCGAAAGTGACCCCCGCCACGCCTTGACCCGCGGAGTGCATTGCACTGGCCCACCACGGGTGGTAGCATGACGAGGCGCGGCCCGCTGGCCTGAAGGAAGGTGTCAAATCCCTCGCCACCTCGTAACAAAACGGGGCAGTCCGGAGGATCTGGCCCGGGTGATTTCCCGGGACCGCCGCGAGTTTCTGCGCAAGATTACCGGTGCGGGAGCCGCCACGGCCTTGTTCGGCATGGCACCCCTGCGTGCCGTAGCTTCCCCCCGGGCGCGCAAGGTGCTGGTGGTGACCTTCGGCGGCGGCGCCCGCGACGAAGAGACCTTCATGCCGGACGGCCAGGAGAATATTCCTCATCTCCTGACGGAGCTCATTCCTCGGTCGACCTTCTTCACACAGGTCTCCAACCACGGAATTCTGGGCCACTACGTGGCCACTGCCAGCCTGGCGACGGGCGTCTACGAGACGTTCAACAACTTCGCGGCCGTGCCTCCCGACCATCCGACGGTGTTCGAGTATTTCCGTAGAGACCTGAAGCGCCCGGCGACGGACACCTGGGTGGTGGCGCCCAGCAACGGCTTCAATCGCATCGGCGAGAGCGAGCAGCGCTCCTACGGTCGCGGCGCCGGCGTCGTACTGCCCAAGCGGTTGCTCGAGGCGGCCCTTTCCTCTGGCGGCGCCATGGAATACCAACATCTGCTGCGCGACAACTATGAGACTCCCCTGTACGCGCCGGAAATCAGCGGGAATGAGGTGGAGCTGCCCCAGCTTGCGGACCTTCTGAAGCTCTCCGTGTCGGACTTCACGGGGCACGCCCGCAACCTCGCGAGCCCCGACGAACTCTCGGTCTACGTGACCAAGGAGCTGATGCGGCAGCTTGCGCCCAGCCTGCTCTGGATCACTCTGCACGATATGGACGTGGCGCACGCGGGCTGCTATTCGCTCTATATCGATGGCATCCGCAGAACCGACCGGCTGTGCGCGGAGATTTGGAAAGCCGTGGAGAGCAACCCGGAGTACGCCGGCAAAACCACCATGTTCATTCTGCCCGATTTCGGTCGCGACTCGGACCTCGAGTCGGGCGGCAATGGATTCCAGCACCACCGCACGGGAGACGCTCTCTCGCGCACCACCTGGATGCTCGTCCTGGGGCCGTCCGCTCGCGAAAACGTGGTCGTGGATCGCCCCGTGCAGTCGCTTGACCTGGTGCCAACTCTCGGTTCCTTGCTGGGCTTCGATGCCCGATTCGCGCAAGGACGGCCGCTCGCGGAGGTGACGTAGTCGCGATGCTTCCGAGCGAGCTCCAGCCTGGGCAGTTTCAGTCGTATCCGCCGGAGGCCCGGAAATTGGCGGTCAGGGATGTGGCGCTCCTGCGGCAGCTTCCACCCGTGTTCCTGCCCCTTCTGCTCAAAGAGATCATTGTTTACGACTGGAGGTTTCCGGCGGAGCGCGAGGAGCTTGACCACCAGCTTTCCTACCTTGACGCACTGCCGCCGGGCGATCGGCAGCGGCTGCTGGCGGGGTTTGCGGGACTGAGAATTTCTCCCGAGCTTCAGAGTCATGACTGGGTGAACCAGCCGGCGCGTTTCGAGGAAGATCTCGCCGCCCATCTCTGGGCTACGCATCAGATTGACGCTTTCCGTGCGGCATCCATGGAATATTTGCGGAAAATCGATGCTGCCCGTCCGCGGGAATCTCTCGCCGCGCGGCGGCTGGGCATTGTGGTGGTGGGGCAGGGAGTCACGGAGACTCGTTACCCGCTGTTCCGCAAAATGCGCAAGCAGGGAACTTATTTCACAAACGTGCAGCGGGACCATGGCGTGCGCAGCCTGCTCGATGTTGTGGCGGCTCGCGCCCGCGCCCATCCCATTCCCTACGCGCACTGGTACATCGACGGCGGCACGGCGGAGACCGGCGGCGAGGGCATCACCGCGGTCTCCTATGGTGCGCTGGCGCCCGTCCGCGCGGCGTTGCTCGAGAGAATGCAGCATGCTATCCAGTCGGGAATCGGGGGCCCGGAGGCGCTGCGTACTATGCTCGCCGAGTTGCGACCGGAAGACCTGGGCATGAGCGGCGCACCTGCGGACGCTGTGTTGAACCGATTTCAAATCAGTGTGCTCACCGAGGGCTCGGGCACTCAGATTTTCAGTACGACCTTTGTGCAATGGACTGCTCGCGAGCTGTGGCGGCGCGCTCAACCGCTCACGCTGTTCGCGCGTTATGCACCGCGGCAGCGGCAGCGTCCCATGAATGAGCTCATCGCGGATCACGGAGACGACCGGCAGCTTCCGGACCCGGAGGGCTCCCTCGTCGATGCCGACATGGGCGCGTACTACACCTGGTTGAATCAGCAGCGCTTGCCTGACGCCGAACAGTCCTCTTTCCTGGTGTGGTTCGAGGGACACCCGGAAGCTTTGGCCATCTCGCCGGCGCTGCCACGCGGGACGGAATCCGCGAGTGCGATTGATTTGAAGGCGCTGCTTGACCAGATCGCTTGATATCGAGGCGGCTCAGCAGGCTCGCCGTTAAATTGGATTCGCGCCCATTGTTCCAGCCCGCATCGAAGCGTAAGGGAAGGGAAGCGACTGTCATACGGATTCCCGGTCCGATGTTGGCGGATCCCAATTCGAAACAAAGCTGGAAACCCTCATTGAATCAGCGTTTTGGCTCGTCTGGCTACCGACCGATTGCAGATTCGGCTTTGGCCCTCATTTGCGCCCTGATCCTGCTGGCGGCGCCTCCGAACTATGCCCAGTCGGATTCCTCCCAAGCGGCCAGCAGCAGATTTGACCAGGCGCGAGCGGAGCTCAGCCGCGGCGACCTCACGCACGCCCGGGCCGACGTACTCGAGGGGCTGAAAGCCGAACCTCGCAGCGTAGCGGGGCTCAATCTGCTCGGCATCGTCGAAACCGAGGACAAGAACTACGCGGCTGCCGAAAAGGCGTTTCAGGAAGCGCTGCGCATCGATCCGGGCAACCATGATGCGAACTATAAGCTCGGCATCCTTCTGCTCAACGAGGGACATGCGGCCGAAGCGATACCCTATTTGAATCGCGTAGCCGCCGATCCGGCGGTCGCGCAGGCGCTCGATCGCGCCTATCGCATCCGCGACGGGCGCGGCCCGTCGGCGCCAAAGCCTGCCCGCGACACCACCGACTTGGGAATCGACTACTCCGATTCTGAGGATTTGAAGCCGGGCGAAATCTCGGGCTCGGTGGACGCGGGCGGTTACTCGTCGCAGACGCAGGCGCGCGGATCGGAATTGCGGCAGGCGCTCGGAGCGCTCACCCCGGCATCTCCGGCCAAATCCGGTGACGGAGCTGAATCCGCTGACTTTCAGCGCGCGAGCGGACTCTTGCTCGACGGTAGTTATGCGCGGGCGGCAGACGTCTTCCGGCAGGGCGCTGCGCAGTTTCCTGCGTCCTCCCGAATGATGCTCGGCTTGGGCGTCGCCGACTACTCACGGGGCCTGTACTCGCAGGCGATCGATGCCTTGTGCAAGGCTGTCGATCTCAGCCCCGATCAGCCTCAGGCCTACTTCTTTCTGGCGCAGGCCTACTCCGCGTCACCTGCGAATACGGGCGACGTGTTGAAGCGCGTCGGGCGGTATGCATCGGATCATCCCGGAAACGCGCCGGCCCAGTATTATGAGGCTCTTTGTTTGTGGCGCAGCCGGGCCGTGGCGCAGTCGGGCCAGGTGGATGCCCGGCAGGTCGAAGACCTGCTTCGGTCGGCGATTGGTCTCGATCCCGCTCTGGCCGAGACCCATTTCCAACTCGGCGTCGTGCTCGCCGATCAGAATCAGGATCAGCAGGCCGCCACAGAATTTGAACGCGCGGTTGCGCTCGATCCCAAGTGGGCAGAGGCTCATTACCGCCTCGGCGAGGTTTACAGACGAGCCGGCGAGGCCGCAAAGGCCCAAGCCGAATTCGACGAGTCAGAGCGGCTCCGCAAGAACAGTGATACCCAGAATGAGAGGCTGAGCGCTGAGATCCGCCGACTCCTGGGCGCGTAGGGGCGGCCCCCTGTGGCCGCCCTGTATTCGTGGCGCACCAACTTGGGCGCCCACAAGGGGCGCCCCTACACCGAAACTGCGACACAATCGGAGTCTTCGATGACCAACCGTGCTGCTTTTAGGAAAACCGCGGGACGCCGCCTCCAGGTTGGGGCCATGGCGGTGGTGGCTTCCGCGATGCTCGCCCCGGCGACAAAAGCGGCAAGCGCCACTCCGCCGGCCGGCGTGCGGTATATCGAGAGCTTGCGAGTCTGGGTCTTCGACACCGCGCGGACTTCGTACGTCATCGGCGTGAACGAGGAGAACGAGCTGCAGAGTCTCTACTGGGGCGAGAGGCTGGAAGGCGACGAAGGACTCCGAGCGGCGCACACGTCGCACGAGTGGGCGTCGTTCGATTCCCCGGAGACGATGACAAATCTCGAATATCCGGGCTGGGGCGGGCGATATTACAACGAGCCGGCGCTGAAGGTCACGCTGGCCGACGGGGTTCGCGACCTCGTCCTGAAGTACGACTCCTACGAAATCCACGATGACACTCTCGTCATCCGCCTGAAGGACATTCAATATCCGCTAATCGTCAGCCTCACCTATACCGTCTTCCCCAAGGACGACATCATTCGCAAGCAGGCATCCATCGAGAACCGCACACCGCAAGTGGTCACGGTCGAGAGCGCGCAGTCGGGCGTGTGGTATGTGCCGGCGGGTGAGGGGTACCGTCTCACCTATCTTACGGGGCGCTGGGCCGGCGAGACCCAGCTCACGCGACAGGCGATCAATCCCGGCAAGTTCGTTCTGGAGAGCCGCCGCGGCAATACCAGTCACCAGTTGAATCCCTGGTTCGCCGTTGATGCCGGCGGCGAGGCAGACGAGAATCACGGACGCGTTTGGTTCGGCGCGCTCGGCTGGAGCGGCAATTGGAAGCTGGTGGTGGAAGACACGCCGCCGGCGCACCAGGTGCGCGTGACCGGAGGCTATAACGATTTCGATTTCTCCTGGCCGCTGAAGCCCAGCGAGCGGCTGGAGACTCCGGCTTATTACGGCGGCTATTCGGGACGCGGTTTCGGCGAGGCGTCGCGGCTGATGCATCGATTCGAGCGCGACGAGATTCTGCTCGACCACGCTCATCCGCACGTCCGGCCCGTGCTTTACAACTCCTGGGAAGCGACCACGTTTAACGTGAACGAGGCTGGGCAGAAGGCGCTCGCGGACAAGGCGGCCAAGCTCGGCGTGGAGTTGTTTGTGATGGACGACGGCTGGTTTGGCGCGCGCAACAACGATCACGCCGGCCTCGGTGACTGGGTAGTGAATCGTCAGAAGTTCCCTAATGGCCTCAAGCCGTTCATCGATTACGTGAACAGCCTGGGCATGAGATTCGGTCTGTGGTTCGAGCCGGAGATGGTGAATCCCGACAGCGACCTTTATCGAACGCACCCTGACTGGGTGATGAATTTCCCCGGCCGTCCGCGCAGCGAGGCGCGCAATCAACTGGTCTTGAACATGGCCCGCGACGATGTGAAGGAATACATCTTCAATGCAGTGGACAAGACGCTTTCCGAGAACAACATTCAGTACATCAAGTGGGACATGAACCGGCATTTCGGCGAGCCCGGCTGGCCCGCCGCGCCGATTGCGGAGCAGAAAGAGATCTGGGTGAAGTACGTCCACAACGTCTACGAGATCATGGACCGCTTGCGGGCGAAACACCCCGGTCTTGAGATTGAGTCGTGCTCCGGCGGTGGTGGACGCGTCGACCTCGGTGTTCTGCAGCGCGCCGATGTGGTCTGGACTTCGGACAATACCGAGGCTTTTGACCGGCTGCGGATTCAGGAAGGCTTCAGTTTCGCTTACGCGCCCAAGGTGATGTCGGCCTGGGTCACGGACGTGCCCAATCTTAACGGCCGCTCGACTCCGCTCAAGTTCAGGTTTCTGGTCGCCATGCAAGGCGCGCTCGGGATCGGCGCAAATCTGAATCATTGGTCCGATGATGACTTCGCGCTGGCCACCCAAATGGTGGCCTACTACAAGAGCATCCGCGATACCGTGCAGGAAGGCGATCTTTACCGGCTCTTCTCGCCTCGCGAGGGCAATCTGACAGCCAACGAGTACGTCTCGGCCGACGGGCGGCAGGCCGTGGTCTTTGCTTTTCTTCATTCCCAGCAGTTTCTGCGGCCAGCGCCCACCATTCTCCTGCGTGGTCTCGACGAATCCGCGCGCTACCGGATTAAGACCATCGACGACAAGCTGGTTGAGCGAGTCGAGGTAACGGCCGGCTCCTACCTCATGCACCACGGCCTCGATTTCCATCTGGGCGGCGACTATGACAGCACCTCCCTCGTGCTGCAGAAGGTGGAGTAATGTCGTCCGGCGCGGACTCGCAACCGCCTTCCCGTCCGGCGAGACCGCAATTGATCATCGCCGCGGCGAGTGCAGCCGTACGTTTTGCAGTGATTCTGCTCATTGCGTACTCCGCGGCGCCGGGGGCGCAAGCCCCTGACCATTCGTCGCCCGAGTGGTCGCCGGCCAAACTCGGCGCTCCTCTGCTGCCCGACCCGATCTGGGTTTACAATGACTGGTCCGCCTACGACGAACTCTCGGACAATATCCCTTTGACCGAAGCGCTCGCCATGCGAGAACTGGACCAGGTGCTGCGCCTGCGTCGTCTCGGCGTTCACTTCGACTACTACATGATGGACGCCTTCTGGTTCGACCCCGATGGCGCCTACCGCACCTGGCGAAAACCAAACTGGCCCGACGGCCCAGACCGCTGGATCGCCGCCTGCCGCGCCAACGGGCTTCGTCCAGGTCTCTGGTTCGGGTCGAACGCGCTGGTCAAAATCAAAGCGGCGCCCGCCTGGCGCGACTCCGTGAACCCCAAGGGCAGCGCGATGTCTTTTTACGAGGGCGGATTTCTGCCCGACTTGGTGAAGACGCTCGACTATTGGTATGGCCGGGGCATCCGCATGTTCGAATTTGATTTTGCGGATTTCAGCGCGGCCACACCTGGGGCGGAGAAGAGCGAAAAACCGGAAGAGATCAAGCGGCGCAACGAGACGGCGTTCCGCGAGGCCCTCGAGGATTTCCGGCGGCGCCACCCGGACATCGTGCTCGTGGCGTTCAACGGGTTTGGCGGCGACCTCGAGTATACCAGCGGCCACTTTCCCTTCAAAAGTGTCATCGACCTGCGCTGGCTCGGGGTTTTCGATTCGCTCTACGCCGGCGACCCCAGGCCGTCCGACGTGCCCGAGACGAATTTCTGGCGGTCCATGGACATCTACAGCGACCACATGGTGCGGCGCTACGAACAGAGCTTCGTGCCGCTCGAGCGCATCGATCCCACCAGCGTCATGTTCGGAGACACGGGAACGATCTACTATCGCAAGACGCATGCCTGGAAGGGCGAACTGCTGCTCATGGTCTCACGCGGCGGTTGGGTGAACACGATCCACGGCAATCTCGAGTTTCTCACCGACGATGATGCGCGCTGGTTCGCTCGTGTCCAGACCATGTTCAGGCCGCTGAAAGCCATGGGCCGTACGAAGACGTTCGGCGGCATTCCCGGCGACGCTGAGCCCTACGGTTTCGGATCGCTCAACTCGGTCGGCACCTCGGGCGACGCAATCTACACGGTCGTGAATCCGGCGCAGGCCGTGAAAGACTTGGAGCTGCCGTTGCTCTCGCGAGTTCAGCCGCCGCTGACCGGCGGCCGCGTGATCTTCCGTGACGCAGGCTTTGTTCCCGTGCTGCGGCGAAGCACCATCACTCTCGGTCCAGGGCAGATGGCGGTCGTCGGCTTTGGCCGTTACGCCGCGCCCGCGTTCGACCTGGGCGTGCAGGAGGATGTCCGCATTCCGCGATCGATCCGGCCGGTCGAAGCGGCGTTCACGCCCGACGGCGCCGGCATTATCAAAGCGGCGGTCCAGCCACCCGCGGACGCCGACCTGCGGATCATCTTCCAGCAATGGTATGCCGATGGAACGGTGGCGCGAAGCTGGCCGGGCGGTCCGCCGAACGGCACCTCCATGGGCAAGGTGCTGAAGATTTCCGCGGAGCAGGGGGGAAAGAGCCTGCCGGTGACAATCGACTACGATCGGTTGATCTGGTCGGGGCTGTCGTGGGGCGCGGGCGAGATCGAGCACAGGAGTTTTGCGCCCGGGGAACCGATCGTCATCCACTGCTCGTCAGCGGAGAAGATTCCGGTCACAGTGAAAGGAAAGGTCTACGCAGTGCAGTACTGATGTTGCGCGTCATTCCGCATGCACGGCGCCCCATTACAACACTGCGCATTTGCGTAGCGGCTCAGCAAGGCGTAGTATCCCGTGAGCGTTGCCAGGGAGGCGTATGGGACGGTGTCTGGGCTGGTTGTTGATTGCTCTGCTCGCGATTAGCGGGTTCTGTCTTTGTAGCGAGCGACCTTTGGTATCGGCCGGCGCTTCGTCTCCGGATCCTCCTCTCCTTCCGGGCACCGTCAAGGTGATGGGACCCACCACTTGCCCGAACGGTGCGGCGAGAGGAGCCCAGTGCTCCGAGATAACCGTCTCTTGTCCGGGGCTGCCTGATTTGAACGCTACTTTGGGAGTTGCCATTCCGAGCGGGAGCCTGCGTGGAACCATCGTCCTTCATGGCGGGGGACCCGGGACCAATTTCCTGAACAACGGGTTTCCCAACACCTACCTTGGCGACGGCTTCAACGTGGTTCAAATCGCCTGGACGAGCGATTGGGCAAGCGCCAACGGTGCCGGCGTCAAGAGCGCTGCCTGCCGGCCCGCCGCGGTGTTCAACTTTGTGTTTCGCGGGGTACATCGGGCAAACCGATCCCTCGGCTTTTGCGGCCAGGGTGGCAGCGGCGGCGGGGCTGCGCTTGGCTATTCGCTCGCGGAGTACGGCCTTTCCACCGAGTTCGACTACGTGTTGATCGCCGCGGGACCGGGCGTATCGCGCATGGACTATGGCTGCGACCCGCCCCTGTACACAGGGCCGCCCTTGAATCTCTGCCCCTTGCTCCAGGATGCTCCTTTCGCCTATAGCCCCGGCTCGGCATCCCGGACCGATATGTGGGAGGGCACAACCACCTGCGGTAACTCGAACCCGACTCAAAGCGACATCGACCGCTGGACTGCCGATTCGATCGTTACGTCCGGCGCCAATTACTTCTACCCTCACACGGCCATGAGTTGGTTCTTCTGCGTGACGCAGCCAGGCGTGAACGAGAGCACCGGCCAAGGCTCCTTCCTGATTCAACAAGTGGTACCCAAGAACGCGCCCCCAGACGTTAACTGCTACTCGGGCGTGTGCCAGGGCGAATCCGTCTGGCAGGATCCGAGCGCATTCAACGCCGCCGTATCCGACATGCTCTCTCTGTGCGCCGCTAATCACTGAAGGCCCGGTGTAAACCGGCGGCAAAGCCGCGCAGTCCGCCGGATTCACCGGCAGGGATCGAGGGTCAGTGGCTGGTCTCCGAGGCCTCATGGCTGGGCTTCTTGTCGCTGACCTCGCTCGATCCCAATAGTGAGGAATCGTCGGGAATCGGCTCGCCCCAAATATAGTGGCTGAACCAATCGAGATTGGCGCGCATCACCGCCAGATTTGACTTGGGCTTGTTGATGCCATGCCCGAAGCCGGTGTAGAAGATCAGCTTCGAAGGCACGTGCTGGTCCTGCAGGCCCCGGTAGAGCTCATAGCTGTCGGGCACGGGTACGCGCTTGTCGTTGCTGCCCTGCTGAATCAGGGTGGGAGTGCGAGCCTGGCGGATGGTGCTGATAGGCGACGTCTTGGCATAAATCTCAGGATCGTCCCAGGGGGTGGCGTGCAGATACTGCCGCGTAAATGGCGTGATGTCGGTGTTCACGTAGTAGGTCATCCAGTCGCTGATGCCCGCGCCCACTGAAATCGCTTTGAAACGATCGGTGTGCGTGGTGAGAAAGGCGGAGATGTAGCCGCCCTCCGACCACCCCATCGCGCCCATCCGCGACGGGTCCACGATGCCCCGAGCGATAAGCGCATCCACGCCGCTCATCACGTCCCACATATCACCCACGCCCAGATTGCGGACGTTCAGCGAACGGAACTTCTCTCCATAGCCGGCGCTGCCGCGGTAATTCGGTTCCAGCACCAGCGCTCCCTTGGCCAGAAAATACTGGAGGGGATACGTGTGATCCGCAGGATCGTTAATCGGCAGGTCGATGCCGGTGGGTCCGCCGTGAATGTATACCAGCAACGGGTACTTCTTGGCGGGGTCGTAATCGGCCGGCTTGTCCAGAATTCCTTCAACCACGGTGCCGTCCTGACTCTTCCAGGAGACCACTTCCTCGCTGCCTAAGGTGAGCCCGGCGAGTTGCGCGTTCAGATCGGTCAGCTTGCGCGGCGCGAAGGGCGCGGTGTCAGAGACGAAAATCTCCGTCATGTGAGTGACGTCTGCGGCGGCAACCGCCATCTGCCTGAAGTCTTTGGTGAAAGAGGCGTCTTCAGCGACATAGCTGTCCGGTGTGGTGATTCGCGTAATGTTCTGATTGGCCGGATCGATGCGGAAGACGTGCGCCGAAGCCTTCTGCAGGGCCGCGAAATAGATGCCGTCCGGACCCCAGTCAATCAGTTGCGGATCTTCGTCGAATTTCGAACTGACATCGCTGACGTCCGCGGGCGCCGTCGCCGGATGCGCCAGAACGGCATCCACCTGCACCGTCGCAATATGGCCGTTCAGGTAGTAGTCGTACTCCCGGGCCAAGGCGCTGTGAAAAGCGATCTGCTTCCCGTCCGGTGAAAACACCGGATTCGTCTCCGGGCCCTCCAGCGCTACGATCTTGTGCACGGCGCGGGATTTTCGGTCGGGCCCGAGATCGAGCAGGTAGAGATCGCTCTGCTGGCTGAAAGATAGCAGAGGGTTGGGCGTGGCGCTGAAGACGATCCGGCTGGAATCGGGAGACCAGGCGACGTCGTTGACGTTCAGTTTCTCGTTGGTGGTGAGCGCGACGCCCGCCCCCGGCGTTTGCGATTTCTCCGCAGCCGCGACATCCACCAGCCACAGTTGGTTCTGGCTGTAATCCTTCTCAACCAGTTCGTAATCGCTGTATTTCTCTTTACGATCCTTGCTGGCCTTGGTCTCAGGCGGCTCGGCCGTAAAGGCAATGTACCGTCCGTCCTTGGACCAGTAGAATCCCCCCACGTCTTTCTCATGCTTGGTCAATTGCCAGGCTTCACCGCCGACGGGAGAAATAAGCCAGATCTGATGGGAGGCAGGCTTGCCCTCCGCCGGCTTGTCGTCCTTCTTGTCCTTGTCCTCCTTTGCGGACGACTCCGGCTTCGGCGGCTCGGGATTTGCGCCGGGCTCGCGCTCGGTAATAAAGGCCACCCAGCGCCCGTCCGGCGACCAGTCGGCGCCGTTGCTGGACTTGCTTCCTCGCGTCAGTTGGAAGGTCCGGCCGGTGGCGACGTCCGCCAGCCACAGGTGCGAGACATAGGCGTTCTGCTGCCAGTCCGCTTCCCGGACGCTGTACACCACGTACTTGCCGTCGGGCGAAAGCTTCGGGCCGCCCGCCGTCTTGATGCTGATCGACTCTTCCGGCGTCGGCGGGTGCGATGCGGTCTGGGGAAAGCCTTGCGGAAGGAATAACGCAATGACAATAAGCGAAGCTCCCAGCGCATCACACTTCCTCACGTGGCACCCCTTTCGAATCGACCCGGAATTCTCGGGTTCAGACCGGCCACAACGTATCACCTGACTCCCCGGAATGCAATCGAGGCTGCTGGAGAGGAAGTTGGCTCGCCTCTGGTCTCCCGTGATTGGCCTCTCATTTCTCCGGTTCGCCTAGCTTCGTTTTAGCTTTTTTTTGAGGCACTTTCCTTTGTTTTCAACAACTTCTCAGCGGAGAATAGTGAGAAAATTGGGAAAGCCTTTTTGTGGAGTGTTTTCAATCATTTAGGCCAGCTTGGTGCAAAAAGAGGCCTCCTCCAAAATGGGATACTCATTTATCCAACTTCGTCCTCCGCCCTTGCTGCAGGCGTCGTCGGCCGACATCAGGCCCTGGTAATCCGCGCCACACAGGCCTGTGTCGGGCGACACAGACCTTCGTTGTCCCCGTGCCTAGGCTTAAGTAGAGCCCCGAGAGGGCCTTGAGCTTGGGCGCGGCCACGGTGTCCCGCCGAGGCATCGTTTTCGGATTCATGCCTGCCCGGGCCCGTTGTGTCGAATTGATCCTTGCCAGTAGCGTCGATTGGGCCGGAGATTCACAAGGAGAGATTCCATGCTGAGAACCATGGCACAGCTTTGCGCTGCGGTGCTGATTTTTGCAGGTGTGGCGCTCGCCCAGGTCGGGCGCGCTTCGATCACCGGAACAGTCACAGATCCCAGTGGCGCGGTGGTGGCGAACGTCGCGGTCACCGTGACCAACGCGGCGACCGGAGTTTCCAATCCCACGGTGAGCAACGAAGTGGGGATCTACTCGGTTTTGAACCTTCCGCCAGGAGACTATTCCATCGAGTTTCTGAAAGGCGGCTTCAAACCGTTCCGGCAGCAGGGTATTACGCTGCATGTGGACCAGGTGGCGCAGGTGAACGCCACGTTAGCGCTCGGCAGCACGACCCAGACCGTCACCGTGACGGAGAATGCCCCGGTTCTCGATAAGGAGACCTCTGATCTCGGCACCAGCTTCAAGGGCAATGTGGTGCAGGACCTGCCGCTGAACATCTATGGCGGCCGGACTATTGAGGCCTTCGCTGTGGCGATCACGCCTGGGTACGCTCCGCTGAGCGATCCCTACACCTCCGTGATCAACGGGACGCAGGCATTCACCAAAGACGTGACCCTGGACGGTACGTCCACCACAGCGAGCATCCAGGGCGACTCCTTCGAAATCTCGCCCAGCATGGAAGCGGTGGCTGAGTTTCAATCGACGACGACGGGCCTTGGCGCCCAGGATGGCATCACGAGCGGCGGCGTGATCATGCTCAATCTTAAGTCGGGGACCAACAGATTTCACGGCAGCGCCTTCGGATTCGGCCACAACGAATTCCTGGACGCCAACACGTGGGACAACAACAATCTGGGAATTGACAGGGGAAAGGCGCGGTTCTGGGATTGGGGATTCAGCGCCGGCGGTCCAATCCGTAAGGACAAGACTTTCGTTTTCGGCGCATTCGAGCGCTACACGCAGAATGACTTCACTCCGGGCAGCTTCGGAAGCGCGGCGACGGTTCCCACGGCGGCCTTCCTGGGCGGCGACTTCAGCGCCTTGCTTGACAAGACCACGCTGCTCGGGACCGATGTCCACGGCAAGCCGATCTATCGCGGCGCGATCTTCAACCCTGCCGATCCGGGAGCCGTGTTTGCCAACAACGCCATCCCTACGAGCATGTTCAGCTCCACCGCGCAGAAGATCGTCGGTCTTTACCAGACGTCTTACGTTCCCGAGACGAGCAGTCTCACCCAGAACAATCGTCTGCCCAACAGCAATTCGCCATCGCAGACGCCGAATCAGGCCGTCATCAAGGTGGACCAGAACTTCAGCGACAAGAATCACCTCTCCGGTTCCTGGGTCTATAACCATCGGCCACGGACGCTGGTCGACTCGGGGGGAGTCTGGTCGCCGGGCAGCACGGATGGGGGACCGCTCTCCAATGCGCGCAGCCAGTTGGTCTATTCTCACGAACTGCGCCTTAGCGACAGCCACACCTTGCGGCCTGACCTGCTCAACGTGTTCAACCTCACCTATAACTGGTACTGGAACGGATCCCTTCCGGCATCCACGGGCACCAACTGGCCTTCGGCTCTGGGTTTTGGGAACACCGGAACGGACAATTTCCCCAGGATCAGCTTCGGAAACTCGGTCAATGGCGTTGGCGAGACTTTCCTCGGCAGCACCTGGCAGGGCAACTTCGTGGGCGCGACGTTCATCCTCGGCGACAACGTGTCATGGATGAAGGGCAAGCACGCCTTCACGTTCGGTGGGGATTACCGCGCTATGGAGCTGAACAATCATGACGGCTCCGGGGCGCTGACCTTCAACTTCTCCAACAACACCACAGGATTACCTTCGGCGGAGTACGCCAACCAAGTGGGATTCGGATTTGCGAGCTTCCTGCTCGGCGACGTCGAGTCGGCGCAGCAGACCACGCCTCTCGATCTTTATGGACGCCGCAAGGACATGTCACTGTTTGCGATCGACAACTGGAAGCTGACTCCCAAATTGACCCTGAATCTCGGTCTGCGCTGGGATGCCAATTTCCGCTACCACGAAAAGTACGGCCGCTGGGCGAACTTCAACCTCAACACCATCGATCCCAACCTCGGAATTCCAGGCGCCATCGAGTATGCCAAGAATGGCAGTGACAGTTTCGAGATAAACCAGTTCTGGAAAAACTTCGGACCCCATGTCGGCCTGGCATATTCGCCATTTAACCGCTGGGTGTTCCGGAGTTCATTCGGGATTCTTTACACGCCGATCGGCATCCAGTACTGGGGAGGCGTGCCTTATGGATTTGCTCCGGGCTTCCGCGGCACCAATGCCGCCAGCGCGCCCTTCGACTGGGACCAGGGCTATCCGGGAGTGTACACACCGGGCACCTTCAGCACTACCCCGGATATCAGCCTCTTCCCGATCGCGAGCACCGATCCCAATGCGTTGCGGGACGGCTACGTCGAGAACTGGAACGCCGGGGTTCAGTACGAGGTCACCAAGAACACACGCGTGGAGGTGAGCTACATCGCGAATCGCGGCCATCACCTGCAGGATGCGACCCTGGCCGCAGACCAGCCGAGCACTTCCAAATTCTTCGGGTTGATCAACTCCGGAAACGCGTTCAATTGGGTGTGTAGCGCGAAGGATGCCGCCGCAAACGGGGTGTCTTATCCCTATAACGGCTTCTGCGCGCCGGCGCTGTCAGCCATCGCTCCCCACCCGCAGATTTCAGCGGCGGAGACCACCTACTGGTACTACCCGGTTCTCTACTATGCCGGTCTGTCACTGGGCCAATCGTCCTACGATTCCATGGTGGCAGAGATCAGCAAGCGCACGGGAGCCGGTTTGGCCATGGACCTGAGTTACACTCTCTCCCGCCAGCTCGGCGACACCTTCAGCGGCTTTGGAGAGAACTACGGCGTGGCCGGTATTCAAGACTTCTCGAATCTCAGCGAGGCGGCACACACCCTCTCGCCCTACGACCAGAGAAGCGTGGTGAAGGGCTACGTCAGCTACCCGCTGCCCTTCGGTAATCAGCAGCGATGGCTGTCCGGTGAAAGCAGGTTTGTGAACGCTCTCGTGAGCGGCTGGACGGTGAGCGGACTGATGCTCTACGCCACGGGTCAGCCCCTCACCTTCTACTCCAGCAACTACTACTACTACCCGGCATGGGCGGCAACCTATGCCAATTACGACCTCTCCGGGTACACCGGCAACAAGTTCAACCCTTCCAGCTTCGTCCCGATTACCGATAGCCAGCATCCGCCGGCGGCGAATCTCTATTTCCCCAGCTCGGTGGCTACGAACCCCGTCTATGGCCAGCTCGGCACCGGGCCTTCCCGCATCGATGCGTTGCGCGGGCCTGGTATGGCGAGCGAGAACGCAAGCCTTCTGAAGTACTTCCGGTTCGGGCACGACGGGCGCTACGCGCTGTCGGTCCGGGTGGAGTTCTACAACATCTTCAACCGGCACGCCTTCGCCAATCCGAACACCGATTTGAGCAGCGCCGAGTTCGGCTACATCCCGGGAGTGAGCAGTGCTCCTCGTATGGGCCAGTTCGGCGCGCGCTTCCAATGGTGATGGTGACTAGGGTCATCTGAATCCGCCGAATGCAACCGTCGGGGCTGGAAGGGCTGGAAGGCAGCCGGCTCGCCTTGGTCTCTCGTCACTCGTCTCTGCCTTTTTGGCTTCGTTTTCCGGAAAATCCACCCGGGGGAGCCTGGTGTTCGTCCAGCTGTCGATCAGGGTGGCCTTTTACCCGCTTCGGGCGAAGGCGCACGCCAGGTTGACGGTCGCCAACAGTGGGAGCGTCGGCCTTATGACGGCGACCGGCGCGCCGCCTATCTGCTGCTGGACGATCCGAATCCCGAGATTCGGCGCGTGGAGTAGGACCTCGACGGGGAAGTCGGCGCCCTCTCCCGCTCCGGCCTGCCCCATCACGATTGGGTGGCCAAGATGCTTGTTCGCGCCGGATTCGAGATGCCTGGGCAATGAACTCCCATTGACGTCTGCGACTACTGGCTGAATTCTCATACAAATCGAGTCACTCAATATCCCCGCCCCTGACCGTCGTTTCGTGCTATAGTTGTTCGAACCCGAATAGCCTGAAGCTGCCTGTGACCGTCCCGTTCGTCCACCCGAGTCACCGCCCAACCCGGCTTTTTCCCGGTTCAGCGCTTTGCGGTTGTCCGCCAGGCCGCGCAAGAGTGTGATAGAAGGCTAAGGATTCGCCGAATTCGAAGGGGTCCCGCAACGAAATGAATGTCCTGCTGATTTATCCCGAATGGCCAGACACCTACTGGAGCTTCAAGCATGCGCTGCCTTTTGAAGGCAAGCGTTCGGCTTACCCGCCGCTCGGTCTGCTGACAATCGCACCGCTGTTGCCGAAAGACTGGAACAAGCGGCTGGTGGATACGAATATCCGCCCGCTGACCGACTCCGACCTGAAATGGGCGGATGTGGCCATGGTCAGCGGCATGCTGGTGCACAAGGCCGCGGTGCTGAAGATCCTCGATCGCTGCCGGGCACGCGGCCTGAAGACCATCGTGGGCGGGCCCATCGCCTCAAGCGTCCAGGAACTGCCCATGCACGCCGACCACGTGGTGATCGGCGAGGCCGAAGCTCTGATTTCGATCCTCGCCCGGGACATCGAGAAGGGCGCCGGCGATCCGGTCTATAAGGCTGAAAACATGCCCCTGCTCGGTACCACGCCGGTGCCGGACCTCAGCCTGATTAATCCCAAGTATTACAGTTGCATGGCGATTCAGTATTCGCGGGGCTGTCCGTTCAACTGCGAGTTCTGCGACATCATCGAGATCTACGGCCGCAAGCCGCGCACCAAGTCGCCCGCGCAGGTGCTGGCCGAGCTCGATCAGCTCCACGCCATGAAGTGGCGCGGTTCGGTCTTCATTGTGGACGACAATTTCATCGGCAACAAGCCGAAGGTCAAGGAACTGCTGCCCTACGTTGCGGACTGGAACGCCCGCAACGGCTCACCGTTCACGTTCTTCACTGAGGCTTCGCTGAACCTTTCCGACGACAAGGATCTCTTGCAGCTCATGAAGGACGCGCGATTCAACCGCGTCTTCCTCGGGATTGAAACCCCCGTGGAAGCGAGTCTCAAAGAGGCTCAGAAGCTGCAGAACACGCGCCGCAGTCTGATGGACAGCGTGCGGCGCATCCAGACCTACGGCATGGAAGTGATGGCCGGATTTATCGTGGGCTTCGACAGCGATCCCGAAGACATTTTCGACCGTCAGGTCGAGTTCATCCAGGAGAGCGGCATCCCCATGGCGATGGTCGGACTGCTTTTGGCCCTGCCCGGTACGCAGCTCTACCGGCGTCTCCAGAAGGAAGGGCGCCTCGTCGACGAGGGCGGCGGCAACAACATGGATCTGTCGCTGAACTTCATCCCCAAGATGAATGCCCAGCGTCTGGTGGAGGGCTACCGGTCGATCTTGGAGAGAATCTATCACCCCGAGGCCTACTACGACCGCGTCCGGCAGTTCCTTGAACACTTCGAACCGGTGGCGCACACCAAGCGTCGCTTGTCCGATTACCAGGCGTTCTTCCGCTCCATCCTGAGACAGGGTGTCTTTGGCGATTCGCGCCGCAGCTACTGGAAATTCTTCCTGGAGGCTGCAACCCGCTACCGCAAGTCGTTTGACACGGCGATTACCTTGGCAATCATGGGCTATCACTTCCAGACTCTGACCCGCGCTGTGCTGGAAGCAGAGTAAGCGGATTGCCGGCCGCGAGGGAAGCCCGGCTGTCCTCACGCCGCCTTCGCGGAGATCGGTGTTTCGATAACGGGTCCTGACTCGCTCAGACGCCGGTAAGCCAGCTTGACCAACATCCAGAGGAAATAGTAGAGCGCCAGTAACACCAGAACTCCCGCCGAGCGCGCAACAAACGGTACCGGCTCGCCCAGAATGCGAGCCGGAAGGTTCAAGAGAAAAGCGCCGAACACTCCGGCAATCGCGCCCAGAATCGCGCCCCAAAGCGGAAGCCGTTCGGGGACCCAACTCGAAGGGGCCAGCCATGCCCAGAGCCCCCAGGCCAGGGGAGCAAAGCACCACACGAAGGTCAGCGGATAAATTCTGCGCATGTCCAGTCCTGGAACGACGAGAGCCACAGCGGCTGCGCACGCGATTGTGATCGAAGCGACCGCACTACCAGAGACAAATCGACGAAACATATCGACCTCCCGGCCGGGCTAATCAGCGTCGCCGCCCTTGCCCGGCGTCGCCGAGCGGCTGGGCTCTGACGCGAGACGCGCCGTCGGCACTGTGATGGTCAATCGAGCGTGACCGGGGGATCGACCTGAGTCGAGCACGCCGCGAACTCCATAACCATATTATCGCGCACTCATGCCGCGAAGGGCTCAGGAATGAGCACTGGAACGGCTCCTGTCAAACCGAACTAAAAGCCTCGGAACGTCAACAATGCAGAAGGAGCACCGCCCTTCTTTGGAATTCGTCCTTTGGTCGGCGCGCGTGCTACATTGGATTGTCGGAGTTCCTTCGGAACTCTCATCTCTACAGGAAACTTCACCATGGCTAATCCCCAAGCTCTCACTCGCACCGAAAGAGACTCGCTCGGCGAGATTGCGGTACCCGCCGGCGCTTATTACGGCGCCCAGACCGCGCGCGCCGTGGCCAATTACCCCATCAGCGGACTGCGCGCCCACCCGGCGCTGATCCGCGCCTATGGCCTGCTGAAACTCGCCTGCGCCGAAGCCAACGTCGAGCTGAAGATGATTCCGGCGAAGACCGGCAAGGCGATCGCACGCGCCTCGCGCGACGTGGCCGACGGCAAGCTGAACGATCACTTCGTGGTCGACGTCTACCAGGCCGGCGCTGGCGTTAGCTTCCACATGAACACCAACGAGGTGATCGCCAATCGCGCCATCGAATTCCTAGGCGGACAAAAAGGCGACTACTCCGTCGTTCATCCCAATGATCACGTGAACTTCGGCCAGTCCACCAACGACACGTTTCCCACCGCGATGCGTCTGGCGACCATCCTGCTGCTCAAAGAGTTCTACCCCGCGCTGGCGGAACTCGAAGCGGCATTCGCGCGCAAGGGCGAAGAGTTCGACGACATCGTGAAGAGCGGGCGCACGCACCTGCAGGACGCGGTGCCGGTGCGCCTCGGCCAGGAATTCACCGCCTACGCGGTGGCCCTGCACGACGCGCAGGAGCAGATCGAGTCGAACGCCGAAACGCTTACCCACCTTGGGCTCGGCGGTAGCGCGGTGGGCACGGGCTTGAACGCGCATCCGGGGTTCCCGAAAGTCGTGGCGCAGAAACTCTCGAAGCTCCTCGGCAGCAAGGTTCAGGTGGCGCGTGACCTGCGCGCGGCGATGCAATCGCAGTTGCCGATGTCCGCCGTTTCGGGCGCGCTGCGCAATCTGGCGCTGGAGTTGATCCGCATCGCGAACGATCTGCGCCTGCTTTCCAGCGGACCCTACACCGGCATGGGTGAAATCGTCCTGCCGGCGCTGCAGCCCGGGTCGAGCATCATGCCGGGCAAGGTCAATCCGGTGATGGGCGAGTTGCTGAACATGGTCGCGTTCCAGGTCGTGGGATGCGACACGGCGGTGGCGCTGGCCGTACAGGCGGGCCAGCTCGAACTGAACGTCATGATGCCGGCCATGGCCTGGAACGTCCTGCATGCCATTGAAATCCTCAAGAACACCTGCCGCGTGGTGGCTGAGAAATGCGTCCTCGGCATCACCGCCAATCGTGAGACGTGCGAACGCTACGCTTACCGCACGCCTTCGATCGCCACGGCGCTCAATCCCGTGATCGGCTACGCGCGGGCCGCGGAGATCGTGAAGAAGTCGCTCAAGACCGGCAAGTCGATTCCCGAGATTTGCCTCGAAGAGAAAGTCCTCAGCAAGGCGGAACTCGATCACATCCTCGATCCGCGGCGCATGACTGAGCCCGGTCTGCCGCCGAAGCGAAAAAAGGCCTGAAGTGTTCTGGTCCAATCAGGAGTCGAGAGGGAAGCGATGAACAAGATTGCCCGCGCCTTGGTGAGCGTGAGTGACAAGACGGGAGTAGAGGACTTCGCGGCCGGACTCGCGGCGCTGGGCGTGGAGATTCTTTCCACGGGCGGGACCGCCCGGTTGCTGCGCGGCCGCGGCCTGACGGTGCGCGACGTTTCGGACGTCACGGGATTTCCCGAAATGATGGACGGACGCGTTAAGACGCTGCATCCGAAGGTTCATGGCGGATTGCTGGGCGTCCGCTCGAACCCGGAGCACGTGCGCCAGATGAAGGAGCAGGGAATCGAACCCATCGACATGGTTGTGGTCAACCTCTATCCCTTCGAGAAGACGGCTGCCAAACCGGGCGTTCACTTTGATGAGATCATCGAAAACATTGACATCGGCGGGCCCTCGATGATTCGTTCCGCCGCCAAGAACTTTGCCGACGTCGCCGTGCTGGTCGACCCCGCGGACTACGGGCCGGTGCTCGAAGAGATGCGGCTCAGCGGCGGATGCGTCTCGGCGGTCACGCGGGCGCTTCTGGCACGGAAGGCCTTTGCAACCACGGCGGCTTACGACGGCGCCATCTCGACGACGCTGCAGAAGTGGGGAGGGACGTCCAAGGAAACCGCAGACGCTCTGAATGTGACCGCAAGCCTGCCGGAAAGTCTGCACCTGAATTTCCGCAAGCTCGCGGACCTGCGCTACGGCGAGAATCCGCACCAACAGGCGGCACTTTACGTCGATCCGGCGGCGGGCGGACGCGGTCTCGCGCGCGCCCGTCAGATTCAGGGCAAAGAGCTGTCGTACAACAACCTCGTTGATCTCGAAGCGGCTTGGCGGCTGGTCGGAGAATTTACTGAACCCGCGACGGCGATCATCAAGCACACCAATCCCTGCGGCGTGGCCACGGCGGAGAATTTGCGCGCGAGCTACGTGCAGGCGCTGGCGGTCGACCCCGTGTCAGCGTTCGGATCGGTGATCGCCTTCAACCGCCCGGTCGATGCGGCCACGGCCGAAGAACTGGCCAAGCTTTTCGTGGAAGCGGTGGTGGCGCCCCAGTTCGACTCCGCGGCCTTAGAGAAGTTGGCCTCCAAGAAGAACCTGCGGGTGATGGAGATGTCGGCCGCGGGCGACGAATACGGGCTGCAGCTCAAGTCGATCGGCGGAGGCTTGCTGGTCCAGACGCCCGACACGGTCACGTCGGGTCCCGAAGCCTGGAAGTGCGTCACCGAGCGTCAGCCGAGCAAGCCCGAGTTGAAGGCGCTGGCCTTCGCCTGGCGCGTCGCGAAGCACGTGAAGTCGAACGCGATCGTCTTTGCACGGGAAAACGTCGCGGTGGGCGTGGGCGCTGGACAGATGAGCCGCGTGGATTCGGTCCGTCTGGCGGTGAACAAGGCGCGCGACCTGAAGCATGACCTCGCAGGCACTGTGGTTGGCTCGGACGCCTTTTTCCCTTTCCCCGACGGAGTGGAAGAAGCGGCCAAGGCCGGAGCCACGGCCATCGTGCAGCCCGGCGGATCTGTGCGCGACGCCGACGTGATCGCGGCCGCCAATCGCCTGGATCTTGCCATGATGTTCACAGGCGCGCGGCATTTCCGGCACTGAACGGGCGGCTATGCGAAACAAGATAAGTGTCGCGCTCTTCGCAATAAACGTTGTCGGAGTATTGGCATACATGTATGTCGCCTCGTATGCCTGGGCCATACCACAAGAGGATGGGTTGCACGCTACCACCGGTGAGCCCTTCGTCTGGGCGCTCGGCGTCCTGCCCATTTTTGCATCTTTTTGTTCGCTTGGTTTCATCTGGGGAGTGGCGATCGCCGTTCGGAGACAGTGGCAGAGCGGTCGACTATGGCTGTCAGCAGCCTGCATCTGGGTCATTGCGGTTGCAATCGATTTTGCCCACCATTGACCGACGAGCAAGTGTGGCGGGGACTTCAAGTGCCGGAAGTCTGCGCCAACTTGCCTGTAGCTACAATAAAAGCTACAATCGACTGTGGAGTTTGAATGGGATTCCCGCAAGGCGGCTCAGAATGCCTCCAAGCACGGTGTACCGTTCGAGTTCGCGACGCGGGTGTTTCTTGATCCGCATCGCGTTGACGCGGAGGATGAACGCCGGGATTACGGCGAGGAGCGGCGGATCACCCTCGGCAGGATCGACGGGAGACTCTTTGCGGTCGCCTACGCTCCGCGAGGCACGGTGATTCGGCTCATCTCTGCTCGAAAAGCGAATGAGCGCGAGCGGAAACAGTTCGATGAAACGCTATCGACTTGACCCCAGAAAACCGCGACAGCTTTCCCGGTCCGAAGTCCGGAGATTGGAGGCGGCGCCCATCGACTACTCGGAGATTCCTCCTCTCGGGGAAGAGTTCTTCGCCAGAGCCAGGGCACCCTGGCCTCCCGCGAAAAAGCAGCTTACCGTCCGACTCGACGCCGACGTGCTCGACTGGCTCAAGGCCCAGGGAAAAGGTTACCAAACGCGAATTAATCGAATCCTGCGCGCGGCCATGGAAGGCCAGGTCTCGCGCTAACCAACAAAGTAATTCGCGGCCTCGCAGTTAAGAGGTCGCGGCTTCTCGCAAGACTAAAGAAGGGCCGCGGACTTCAAACAATGAAAGTCAGGGCTACTTCGTCCGCTAGGATTTGCAGAGATGCCGAAGAGGAGCGTCACTTCGCAGGTTCAATCTGGCCTGATGCGCGCGGGAGCCTGGCTGCTCGGCCTGGCTAGGCTTGGTCTTTGCCGGAATGGGAGTTGCATTCTCGCCGAGTCCGCACTCCCGAATTCTAGGGTGGATTCTTTTGGCGACTGCGGCGCTCATTTTTCTGGCGTTGATGGATCGATGGATAAAAGCCTTTCCTGCCCTGATGGCTGTCGGCACCTTGAGCAGCTTTGTTTGCATCTTCAGCGGTCACATGGCGAGTAACCCGATTCCGGTCGCAAGGCCGAGGGCCGTGGGGGCAACACTGTTCTTTGCAGCGAGTACCGCATTGGGGCTGACATTTGTGGGCCGGAAGCTCAATGTGCTTGATCGCGTTGCTCTGCTGGCATTTATGGTCCTGTTCTTCTGGCAAGCGGTGGAAAAACCGAGTTGCGACGCTTCCGTTGAGTGCTGCCCCCGCTGCGCTCTTTGCCGCTTGGGCCTACGATCGCGTCCGGCGTCGCCATCATAAACACCGATCAGCATCGACGCTTCCTAAGTTATCGGGGCAACATTGAAGAATTCCTCGGACTTCAAACAACGACAGTCTGCATTCACATCGTCTAGCCCGGCTGCCGCAGACCTTGGGGCGATCCCTTTGGAATCGAAAATCCGGCGACAGGACTGCACCTCCGTCAATCCTTATGCGAGAGGAAGATCAACATGATCAACCGGCGGGACTGGTTCCAAAGAATCACCCGAGCTGTGCTGGCCGGCGGAATACGACCGCGCCGCGGAAGTGCCGCCAGCCTTCCCTTAGAAAAGCCCGCGCCCTTGGAAAACCTCGCCGCGGGCTGCCCGCTTGCGCTCAAAGACTACCAGCCGAAGAGCATGCTGCACACGGTGGAGAACCCTGTCTCCCGGGCGCGTTTTCCAGTGATCGACGTCCACACCCACTTGTCGTTCGTCGCCGGCCACAAGAACGGTGTTCCCCTCGGCGAGCAAGTCAGTTTCCGGACTGAACCCGACGACGCCCTTCGAGTGATGGACCGGAAGAACATCCGCATCATGGTCGATCTCACCGGAGGAGTGAGCACGGGCCTCGAATCCGCGGTTCGCAAATTCCACGGCGGGCATCCCGATAGGTTCCTTGTGTTCACGGAGCCCTGGTGGGAGCGAACGGACCAGCCGGGCTACAGCCAGTTTCAGGCCGACCAGATCGAGCGGGCGCGGCGCGCCGGCGCCTCCGGGCTGAAGGTGCTCAAGGTGCTCGGCCTGTACCTGCGGGAGAATGTCACCACGGGACCGCTGGTGAAGGTGGATGATCCGCGGTTTGACGCCATGTGGGACGCGTGCGGCCGGCTTCAGATGCCCGTGGCCATTCATACCTCCGACCCCGAGGCGTTCTTCCTGCCGATTGACCGTTTCAACGAGCGCTACGAGGAACTGAACGCGCACCCCGACTGGTCGTTTTACGGCAAGGATTTTCCCTCGAACCGGGCGCTTCTCGAAGCGCGCAACCGCGTTTTCGCGCGCCACCCGCGGACCGAGTTCATTGCCCTGCATGTGGGCGGCGATGCGGAGAACCTGGCGCTGGTTTCCGAGTGGCTGGATCAGTTTCCCAATATGCACGTGGACCTCGCTGCCCGGATCGGCGAGCTCGGACGCCAGCCGCGCGCCTCCAGAGCCTTCTTCGACAAATACCAGGACCGGATTGTGTTCGGCACGGACGCCACGCCCGGCGGGGTCGAAACGCCGCAGCAGACGTTCACCGACAAACTATACGAGATCTACTACCGTTTCCTCGAAACCAGCGACGAGTACTTTGATTACGCGCCAGCGCCCGTTCCCCCGCAGGGGCGGTGGAAGATTTACGGTCTGGGTCTGCCCGAGCCTATCCTGCGCAAGGTGTACTACGAGAATGCGGCGCGACTGCTGGGCCTCAGCTCCTGAAGCGTCCTGACTAAAGAGACTCGAGAAAGGTGATCAACGATTTCTTCTCCTGGGGCGTCAAGTGCTGAAACGCCTCCGTCACCTCCTCGGCTTCGCCCTTGTGTCTCAGGATGGCGTCCGTCAGCGTGACGGTCTTGCCATCGTGCATCAAGCGCGAATGAGTGCGCACGCCCCAGAGCGGCGCCGTGCGTACCTTGTTGGCCGCTCCCAGCACTTCTTTGAGGGCAAGATTGGTCCATGTCCGGTTCATTGCGGTCCTGCCGTAGTGCTCGGGCACGGCGATGGCGATGCCATCGCCCGTTTCCACGTCGTGAAGCAGAAAGTCCCCGTAAGGGTAGAAGGTCTTGTTTCCGAGGGCGTCCGGGACCTGGAACGTGCCCCCGTTGGTGGCGGTACCGGCGGGCGCGGTTACCAGTTCACGGACATGGCAGGTCGCGCAGCCGACCTTGTCGAAAAGCCGCGACCCCTCCCTGGCCTCAGGGGTTTGCGCCAGAAACTCGTCCCGAGGCGGCGCCTTGGTGGCACGGATGAACCGGGCAAAATGATCGATGTCTTCGAGGCCGTCCGCCGCCGGCACATCATTTGGTTCCGAGACGGTGTTGCAAAGCAGAGTCACTTCGGTGGGCAAGAGTTTGTTGGTCATACCCATTTCATTCAGGTAGGGGTCGGCGGAGAAAGAGAGCAGGCTGGCGTGCTGGTCCTTCCATCCAAATCGCCCGATTCCGGTCTTGCCGGGCGCCTCGAGAATCGGCACATATAAGGCTTGACCGCAGACCCGGCGAGGCTTGGCGCCGCACTGCTTCCAGGCGATCTCGAGCGGGGTCTGGTCCGGCACTGCTTCCACAAAGCCGTCACCCAGGAGACTGAGCGAGATCCGCGTAGTCCGGACGTTCTCCTTAACGGGGACTCGTTCCTGGAGCTCGATGGCCGGAAAGGCGCTGTTCGGGCAAATGGCACGATCGTTCACGAGCGTGCGCCCCGTGATCACTTCCTTCCCGTGAGCCACCGGAATGTTGGGGTTCTCGAACTGGCTATTCCCCTTCCTGTGTCCCACGCGAAGTTCGGTCACTTGGCTTAATCCGCCGGTGCCGGGATTCTGGTGACATTCGCGGCACGATTGCGCATTGAAGAGCGGACCCAGGCCGTCACTGATCTTCTCTACCTCCTCGAATTTGTCCTGGTCGGCGGTGTGTGTGGTTTGATCGACCACACCGTTGGTTTGACCGTCAAAGCCACTGGGAGCTTTCGTGTTCTGGGAAAAACTTGAGGGCGCCGCCAGCAACGCCGCTGCGCAGAAGGAAGTTACGACTCGCTGCCAAGGATCGCGCATACCAGACCTCCCTCGCCGGGATGGCGCACAGCGCAGTCTATCCGATTATGAAGCACACGTGAGAGCGCCGCAGCAAGCGCGGACCTCGCGCGAGTCCGCGGCCTTTCGTGATTTCCCCAAAAATGCCGCGGACTTCAACAACAGAAGCCCGCGCTACTACGGCTAATCAACCAGTCATTCCTTCCGGCGCCAGATTGTCGCCGGGTCCACTGCGGTGATAAGCTGCGGTGCGCAAAATAACAGGCTGGCGCCTCTGGCCGTGAACGGCGAGTTGACCCGAGGACGCCCGGCCGGTGGAGGAGGAAAGATGAGAAGGCGTCTCTGCGGGTTCGGCGCCGTACTGGCTGTGACGGCGATGGTGGCAATGTCACCGGCGGCAAAGGCGGACGATTACGCCTACACGGTGGGCACCACCGATGTGGAAGGCCTTTTCCTTTATCGCGTCGATCTCACCACGCTGCTGCCCACCGAGATCGGCAACGTGGTGTACCTCATGGAGGGGCTCGCCCTTTCGAGCACCACACAGAAGTTATATGGTACGGACGTCGGCGGCGAGCTCTACATTATTGATACCAAGACCGGGCACACCAAGCGCGTCGGATCGACAGGCCGCGGCGACATCGAAGGCCTGGGATTCAACGGGAACACGCTCATCGGTGTCGATTTACTGAATACGCCAACCGTTTTTGCCATCAATACCTCTAACGCGCAAACAACGACCATCGTAAGAGCTGCTGCGCGCACCGGGGCCGTGCGGGCCATGGCCGTCGTCGATCACTATCACATCCTCGTGGTGGCGGACGGACCGCCCACGGATACGCTCTTCGGGATCAACCTCATGACCGGCGCGGTCGTCAAGATCGGCACGCTTGCGGTCGACGGCTCAATGCCGGCCATAAATTTCGTAAACGGGACCCTGTATGGTTTGGACCAGACCGGCAACGTGTGGATCATTGATTCCCACACTGCCGCTGTAACCCTGGTTGGGAACACCGGCGGTCAATTCTGGCTCGATATGACCGCGATCCCCACTGCGGGCGGAGTCCTGTAGGATGGACTCGCGGGCACAGCGAACAAGCGTAGTAAATCCAGCGCGGACGTCGCGGTTCAGAGGTCCGCGGCTCTTCGTAAGGTCTAAGAAACGCCGCTATTTGTGTGGATGACACTTACGTCAGCTCACGATGACCCGGATTCGCTCGATCTGGTTGTCCGCATAGCCGTCGGCCCTGTCCGCGGGACGTTCGGCCGGCTGCGGTTTGCCTTTTGAGTCGACGGCCTTGCACTGCAGCTCCACCAGCCCGCGGTCGTTCAAGTCGAGCGGGGCCTGCCAGAATCTCCAGGAATACTTGCTGGTGGGCGCATCGAGCCTGGCCACATGCCACGTCTTGCCGCCGTCCGGCGATACTTCGACCGCCATGACCTTCTCGCCGTTCGACCACACAAGCCCGCGGGCGTCCACGCGACCTGTGCGCAATACGGCTCCGACCGCGGGATAGATGAACGCCGACTTCATCTGAATGGGCGGCAGGGGCAGCGTCTCGACCGCGCCGCTGGCTGTCTTCCGCTGTGCCAGGTAATCGTTGGTCGCGGGCTTGAGCGGGGAATCCGAGACCGTGATGCGCTCCACCCATTTGACCGAGTCCATGCCGTAGTAGCCCGGAAACACGACACGCCATGGACCGCCGTGGTTCGGCATCAGCGGCTGCTCATTCATACGCGTGACCAGCAGCGCATCCTGAAGCGCGCGGCTGCGGGGCACCGAGCGCACAAATCCGTCGCGTCCTTCGAGGTGAAGGTAGCCCGCGTCCGCTCGCGTACCGGCAAGCTTCAGGACGTCCTCGAGCGGCCAGCCTTCCCACAGGGCGTTGCTGGCCAGTTGGTATGGACCGGTGCCGTTGCCGGCACATTCCAGCACGGCGCTGAGGCGCTCGACCGGCAGGTGCGCCAGGTCAGCCATGGCCAGGGTCTGTGGCCTCTGGACTTCGCCCTCGATGTGGAGTGCCAGGCTCCCCAGATTTTGCGGAACGGGGTTGTGACTGCGGACGTAGAACTCTTCGATGGGCGTGTATTCGCCCTGCAGCGACTCCAGGTTGTACTGCATGATCAGCGGATTCTGCGAGACGACGGCAGAGTCGGCGTAGAGACGGCGCCAGGCGAGGAGGGTGCCGCCGGTCAGAGCGATGAATTGCCGTCTGCGCATGGAATTGATTCTAAACTGATGGGAGCTTGGGTCCAAGCGGCAGAACGCAAGGTACTGCTTGATCTCGCCGTGGGGGCGGCCCTTGTGGCCGCCCCCACGGCGTAATTCGGAGCTACCTGGGACGAGGGCTAACGGGAGAGCCGGGCCATCGAGGTGAGTGATGCACAACCTGATGCAAGATGTCCGGTACGCGCTTCGCGTGCTGCGGAACTACCCCGGCTTCGCGGTTGTTGCCGTCCTGACGCTCGCGCTGGGGATTGGCGCCAACAGCGCGATCTTTAGCCTGGTCGATGCGGTGCTGCTGCGCCCGCTGCCTTATCCGCATCCCGAGCAGCTTGTCGGACTCGGCCAGTGGCGGAACCAGAACGGTGAGGGCTATGTCCAGGTCGGCGTGTCGGCGCCCAACATCGGTGACATCCAAAAGACGGGCATTTTCCAGCAAGTCGTTTACTACCGCTGGGGGGGAGCCAACATCACCGGGGGCGACCGGCCCGAGAGCATCACCGGTATCAAAGGATCGGCCGACCTTCTGCCCATGTTCGGGATCCAGCCCCTGATGGGCCGCTTCTATACGCAGTTCGAAACCGAAGAGGGACACGATCAGGTTGTGGTGATCGGGCATCGGCTCTGGCAGACGCGCTACGCTTCCGACCCTGCCATTCTCGGCAAGACCGTCGATCTCGACGAGCGCCGCTACACGATCGTGGGCGTCATGCCGGCGAGCTTCCGCTTCACCTGGGACCAGGAAATCGACGCCTTCGTGCCGCTGGTCCTCACCCCCGAAGAGCGCAGTGAGACGGGACGCAGCACCACGCGCGATCTGCAGACCCAGGCGCGACTGAAGGCCGGAGTCAGCATTCCTCAGGCCCAGTCGGCCATGGACGCGCTGGCGAATCATCTGGCAAAAGAATATCCCGATGCCGATCAAGGATGGGGCATCAAGGTCGAACCGCTACACGCCGCCTACTACCGGCACATGGAAACGCCACTGTTGATTATGCTGGGCGCGGTGATGTTTGTGCTGTTGATTGCCTGCGCTAACGTCGCGAATCTCCTGCTGGCGCGCGCCACGGGACGCCGGCGCGAGGTCGCCATCCGCCTTGCCATTGGGGCCACACGACGGCGTCTGATCACGCAGTTGCTGACTGAAAGCGTCGTACTCGCTTCGCTCGGCGGAATCTTGGGACTGGGGCTGGCTTACGTCGGCGACCGCCTGCTGACGCTGACGATGGATCGCTACGACCTCGGATTGCCGAATGCCAAAGTGATCGACATTGACTGGCGAGTGCTGGTCTTTAGCCTCGGAATCACGATCCTCACCGGCGTGATCTTTGGGCTGGCGCCGTCTTTGGCGGCCACCAAGGCCGACCTGAACGAGTCTCTTAAGGAGGGCGGTGTCAACACCACCACGGAATCCGGACGGCGACGTCTGCGCAACGCGCTGGTGGTTTCCGAAGTGGCGCTGGCACTGGTCCTGCTGACGGGCGCAGGCCTCATGGTCCGCACCTTCACGAGCCTGTTGAATGTCGATCTCGGTTTCGATCCGGCCAACGTGGTGCGAATGAACATCTCACTACCGCGCTACAAATATGCCTCCGCGACCGGGCAGTCGCTTTTCTTCCGTCAACTACTGGAGCGGATCCAGAACATTCCCGGAGTGAAGGCCGCCGGAGCGCTGAGCAATACGCGGGTGTTCTTCCTGCCGGAAGGAATGGCGATGCCCACGCCCGGACAGGAACCCGCGTCGGATTTCGACTACATCACTCCCGGCTACTTCCGCGCCATGGGAATCGGCCTGTTGGCGGGACGCGAGTTCACCGCGGGCGATGATCAAGGCGCAGCGCCGGTCGCCATTGTGAGCGAGAGCGTGGCGCGACGCTACTGGCCGGGGTCGAGTCCGGTGCGCAGCCATCTCACCATCCTGTCGCGCGAGTACTCCGGCCAGTCCGCCGGCTCCTCGCAGTCGCTGGACATTGTGGGCGTCGTCAAGGACGTTCGCTGGGGCGATCTCTGGGAGCCCAATGCGGACATCTACGTTCCCTTCGCGCAGCACCCTGCGCCCGGTGTCGCGCTCACCGTGCGGACGGCTGTTCCCCCGATGAGCGTAGTGCCCGCCATCCGCGAAGCGGTATCGATGCTGGACCGCGAGCAGCCGATGAATCGCATCACGACCATGGACCAGGTGGTCGCGGACACTTATGGCACGCTGCGTTTTCCCATGATGCTTGTGTGGATCTTCGCCGTGTTGGCGCTGGCGCTTTCGGCGATCGGAATCTCTGGCGTGATGTCCTACACGGTGAGCCGCCGGACGCAGGAGATGGCCATTCGCATCGCTCTTGGCGCCGGCCGGCGTGAGGTGCTGCGACTTGTCCTGCGCGAAGGCCTGGGCGTGACGATGTTCGGCGTCGGAATTGGACTGATTGCCGCGCTCGGGCTCAGTCGCGTCATGGCCGGCTACGTTTACGGCATCAAAGCGACGGATCCGATCAGTTTCGCGGCGGCGTCCGTGCTGCTTGTTACGGTTGCGATGCTGGCCAGCTACATCCCGGCGTTGCGCGCGACGCGAGTGGATCCGGTGGTCGCGCTGCGCCATGAGTAGTGTCTCATTTGGAGCGCGGGCATCCTGCCCGCCACCTGGCACCGCGCTATCCGGCGATAAGGGGGAGCGGGCAGGATGCCCGCGCTCCAAATGACACCTACCTATTCGCGGTAATGGGCTATAGCCCATCACCCTATTCGCGCAACAGGTCGAAGACTGGCCGATTCCGTGGTAAACTAGCCAATCGTGCAATCATTCAGAATTTGAAGTGGAGGATAGCAAGAAATGCAACACAAACATCCGTGTGCCTGGAGATTGGCTCTGCCGGCAGCGTTGCTGACGCTGGTGGCGGCGGGGTTCGGCTGGGCTCAGAGTACGATCCCGGCGTCTCCGGCGCCTGGCCAACAGCCAACGCCCGGCGCGCCTCCGGTCATCAAGCCTGCTGCGCCTTCAAAGCCCCAGGTTCCGCCGGACAAAGTGGTCATGAAGGTCGGCGACAAGCAGATCACGGCCGCCGAGTTTCAGGCGATCATCCAGACGCTGCCGCCTCAAGTGCAGCGCGCCGCCGAAATCCGCGGCCTCAAAGACGTGGGTGATCAGTACGCGAAGCTGGTCGCGATTGCCGAAAAGGCGAAGACAGACGGTCTCGATCAGAAGCCTGAGGTGAAGGTGAAGATCGAGTTGCAGCAGATGCAATTGCTGGCCCAAGGCGAATATCAGAAGATCAACGAAGACATCAAGATCACGCCGGAAGACATCAGCCAGTACTTCAAGGACCATCAGCACGACTTCGAGCAAGTCGAGATCCGGCAGGTCAGCGTTCGCAAGCGGGCCGCGAGCGCCAAGGCGGATGCTCCGGGTCTGCCGGAAGCTGACGCCAAAGCCAAAGCGGAAGCCATCCGCGCGGCGCTGGCGTCGGGTGAGGATGCGCAAAAGGTCCACGATCAGTTCAAGATGGATAATGTGGTTTTCTTCGATCCCGCCCCGCGCGCGGTGCGTCACGGCCAGTTGGCGGGCGCCATGGATCAGACGGCCTGGAGCCTGAAGGATGGACAGGTCTCCGACATCCAGGACAATCCGGTGAACTTCTACTTCCTGCAGGTTGTGAAGCACGACACGCCAGCCCTGGCGGATGTTTCCAAGGAAATCGAAGGCAAGATCAAGGAACAGAAGTCTCAGGCGGCTCTGGACAGCGTCGAGAGCGGTGCCAAGATTTGGCTGGATCCGGATTACTTCAAAGAAGTCAAGCCTGAGAATCCGCCGGCACCGTCGGCGGCTGCGCCCAAGAGCACTTCGCCGGGACCGACGGCGGCTGCGCCGAACAGCACTCCTCCGGCGCAAAACTGAGCAACGCGATCTCCATCGTGAGCGGCGCCTGCGGAGCGGATTTTTAACAGTTTCGTGTTGAAAAGCTTGTGGAAAATCAGCCCCAAGGGAACTGTAAGATTTCGCTTCTCAGCGACATCTGACGGATTGCACCAATACTGGAGCAATTGTTACGTCGGTTAGACGAGCGGTTGCGGAGGCTTAAGCTTCACCTGCAAAGTGCTGTGGTCCTTGTCGACGGCGAACTGCTTTCCGAAGGTCTGGTGGTGTTCGTCGGTGACCGTCAGGACTACGTTTCCTTGAGGGATGTAGGGGAAACGATATCGGCCTTGTGTATCCGTCTTGGCGCTGTAAGAGAGCGTCTTGGTGCGGCCGAACTGTCCTTGCTTCGGCTGCACGAAGGTCAGGGTCAGCCGGGCTTGGCTGATGGGCTTACCGCTCTCCGCGTCATTGACGATTACAGTTAGCGTGATGGGTTCGGCCGGTGCCTGGTTCTGTCCCGCCCAAGCGAACGGAACGGCCAGTCCAGCGGCCAGACTCAATACTGCAACCTGCATCCAACTGCGCCTTCTCATCGTCTTGATCTTGCCTCCTACAGCGCGTCCCTTGCACGATTCATCTCGCAAGCGGCGCGCGTTGATTTTATGATACCGCAACCGGAATCTCCGGGATTCAGGGGTTGTATTCAATGGCATCCCCCGTCTTCTGCCTGCGCCGGTCTTCTGCGAGCTCATCTTTAACTGTCGATCGTCGGCTGTCAACTGTTGACCAGGAGCGGTTCTCATGGGATTCTCCACAGACGCCATCCATGTCGGGCAGGAGCCCGATCCCGCTACGGGCGCCATTATCGTGCCGATTTATCAGACTTCGACCTACGTGCAAGAAGAGTTGGGAAAGCACAAGGGCTACGAGTACGCCCGCACCGCGAATCCGACCCGGTCGGCGCTGGAGCGGAACCTCGCCTGCCTCGAAGGCGGCCGGCACGCTTACGCCTTCGCTTCGGGAATGGCGGCGATCAATGCCCTGATGACGCTGCTCAAGTCTGGCGACCACGTGGTGGCCAGTCACAATCTTTACGGCGGATCGTTCCGGCTCTTCGAGCGTGTGCTGAAGGATTTCGGCCTCAGCTTCAGCTACGCCAACACCAGCCGGCTGGAAGAGGTCGAGAAGGCGATCCAACCCGGCACGCGTCTGCTTTACATTGAGACGCCGACCAACCCGATCATGGAGATTACTGATATCGCGGCCGCGGCGACCCTGGCTCGCCGCCGCGGATTGCTGCTCGCCGTCGACAACACGTTCATGAGTCCCTATTTCCAGCGGCCTCTCGAACTCGGCGCGGACGTCGTGCTGCACAGCACGACGAAGTACCTGAACGGCCACTCCGACGGCGTGGGCGGCGCGATCGTCCTGAACGACGATGCTCTTGCCGAGCGCCTCAAGTTCCTCCAGAACGCGGCGGGCGCCATCCTCGGCCCGTTCGATAGTTGGCTGATCCTGCGCGGCGTGAAGACGCTGGCGGTGCGGATGCGACAGCACGATGCCAACGGGCAGGCCATCGCGCAGTTCCTCGCCGCACATCCCAGGGTCCGGAAGGTCTTCTATCCCGGCCTGCCGACTCATCCGCAGCACGAGCTGGCGCGGCGTCAGATGAAGGGATTCGGCGGAATGATTGCCTTCGAGACGGGTTCTCTGGAGAACGCCAAAACCGTCCTGCGCAGCGTGCGCCTGTGCTCGCTTGCCGAGAGCCTGGGCGGCGTCGAGACCCTGATCTCGCATCCCGCCACCATGACGCACGCCAGCGTCCCGGCGGACGCTCGCGAGCGGCTGGGAATTACCGGAGGGCTGGTACGAATCTCCGCCGGAATCGAAGACGTCGACGACCTCATCGCCGATCTGGATCAGGCGCTTGCCCACATTTCCTAGCTCCCCCGCCGCGCTACAGCGGGCGCACTCTCACCCTGCGGAGTCGCCGGTGCTTTCCGCTTCGACAAGCTGCGGCGAAGCCTTAATAGAATTGGCCACCCAATCGAGGTAATCGCGCGAGCCGTCGACGATCGGCAGACAGATTATCTCGGGTGTCGAATAACTGTGCAGCTTGCAGATGGCGGTTTCGACCTCGTGAAATAGCTCCCGCGAGGTCTTGATCAGCAGAAGGCGCTCGCGGCTCCGTTCAATCTTGCCCTGCCACTCGTACACGGATTCCAGCGGACCCATCAGGTTCACGCAGGCGGCGAGCCGTCTCTCAACCAGCTCAAGAGCGATCTTGCGCGCCTCTTTCAAACTGCCCGCCGTAACCATGATCACGATCTTGTCGGTCACAAGCCTCCTTGGTCCAAGACGAGATCTGCGACGTGAAGGGAAAAATTGCCAGCCGCACAGCTCCACGATACAATGCCCGGATGAACTCGGGCAATCCGATCAAGTTCGGGACGTCAGGATGGCGCGGCATCATCGCTGAGGAGTTCACTTTCGCCAACGTGCGTTTGGCGTCTTCGGCCATCGCGCATCATCTGCTCGCCGAATCCGCGTCGCCGCAGGTCGTGGTGGGCTACGACACGCGTTTCCTCTCCGAGCGCTTTGCGGCAACCGCAGCGGACACGCTCTCCTCGCACGGAGTCGCCACTTACCTCTGTGAGCGCGCCGAACCTACTCCGGCCATCGCGCACGATATCCTTCACTCGCACCGGCAGGGCGGAGTGAACATCACGGCCAGCCACAATCCGGCCGAATACAACGGGCTGAAGTTCTCGGGCACCGACGGCGGACCGGCTCTGCCCGAGGTCACGCATGAGATTGAGAGGCTGGCGGGTGAGATTCAGAACCATTCCTGGCCGCTGCGACACGCAGATGACGCGAAGGCCCTGCAACACACGGCCGATCCGCGTCCTGCATATCTCGACGCTCTCCGCGAGCTGGTGGATCTGGAAACCATTGAGGGCGCCCGGCTGAAGGTCGGCTATCATCCACTGTACGGCGCCGGCCGCGGGTATCTCGACCACATCCTCCGGGAGCAGGGCGCGGCGGTGCTGACGATCGACGATTTCCGCGATCCTCTCTTTAACGGTTCCGGCCCCGATCCCAACGAGGCCAACCTCGCGCGCCTTTCGCGGCTGGTGCAGGATGAAGACTGCGCCGTGGGGCTCTCGACCGATGGCGACGCCGACCGCTTTGGCGCGGTGGACAAGGACGGAACCTGGATTCATCCCAATTACATTCTCGCTGTCCTCGCCGACTATCTGATCGGGCAGCGCAAGATTCCGGGGGGCCTTGGGCGCAGCGTCGCCACCACGCACCTGATTGATGCGGTCGCGCGCTACCATAACGTTCCGCTTTATGAAACGCCGGTCGGTTTCAAGTACATCGGCGAGCTCATCAAACAAGACAAGATCGCCTTGGGCGGAGAAGAGAGCGCGGGCATGAGCGTGCGCGCGCACGTGCCCGAGAAGGACGGGATTCTGGCCTGCCTGCTGGTGGCCGAAGCCGTGGCGCGCACCGGGCTCTCGCTGCGCCAGCAGATCGACGCGCTGTTCGACAAGATCGGTCCGCTCTATTCCATCCGGCTCAACGTCAAGCTGACCCCCGAGGTCACCCGCACGCTCCCCGAGAAGCTCAAGCGGGATCCGGACAGCCTGGGCCGCCGGAAGGTTGCAAAAGTGGAACGCACCGACGGACTTAAACTGACTTTCCAGGACGGGTCGTGGACGCTGGTGCGGCTCTCGGGTACCGAACCGGTGGCGCGGATCTACTGCGAGGCGCCCTCCCACATCGAATTGGACGATCTTGTGCACGCTTGCCAGAGTTTTGTGATAGGCTAGTGTTGTCTTGCTGGGTTCCCGCTTGCGCGGGAATGACGGTCCGAGGCGAAGGAGTGCTGAGCCGCGGGCCCAGGGTGAAACGTGAAGGTCCGGATTCGTGATTGGCGCGTCTACTGGGGCGGCATGGCGATCGGCTTGCTTCTGGCGGGGGCCCTCGGCTACCACGTGGTCTATGGCGAACACGGCTACCTTACCTATCGCAGCGAACAACGTCAGTACCTCGAACTGAAGAAGAAGACTGACGGCCTGAAAAACGAGAACGACAGAATTCAGAAGGAGGTCGACGCGCTGAACCGGCACGACCCGGACGCGGTCGAAGAGAAGGCGCGTGACCAGCACCTGGCACGGCCAGGCGAGAAAATTTATACCTACCGTCCGCAAGACTCTCGGGCCAACCCCGGCGCTCCCAAACCCGCAAGCGCTCCCGATTCCTCCGGCGATCAGCCCTGATCTCGGCCGCGCTCATAAACGATTCGTCCCTTCCTTACCGTCATCCCGCAATGATTCCAGCCGACGTAGTACGGAATCTGGCGGTAGTCATCCACGTCCATCAGGATGAGGTCCGCCTGCTTGCCGGGTTCGAGAGACCCGATCGCGCTCGCGCGCCGCAAGGAATACGCGGCATTGATGGTGGCTGCGGAGATGGCCTCCGCCGGGCTGAGGCGCATGGCGTCGCACGCCAGGCTGAGGATGAGCTGCATGTTGAGCGTCGGGCTGGTGCCGGGGTTGAAGTCGGTGGCCAACGCGATGGCGGCGCCGGCGTCAACCAGCTTTCGGGCCGGCGCGTAATCCTTCAGACCGAGATGCAGATTAACTCCCGGCAGCAGCGTCGCGACCGTGCGCGATCGCGACAGCGCGCGGACGTCGGCCGCCGAGAGATGGTCGAGATGGTCCACTGACGCTGCGTCGGTCTCGATGCCGAGCCGCGCTGCTCCGGTCCGTGCGAGTTGTTCGGCATGGAGCCGGGGAAGAAGACCGTGCGCCGTTCCCGCCGCCAGCAGGCGCCGGCATTCGTCCACCGTGAAAGCGCCGCGGTCGCAGAAGCAGTCGATAAATTCCGCCATTTTCTCACGCGCCGCAAAAGGGATAAGCCGGGCCATGACTCCGTCCAGATATTCCGCGCGGCGGCCCTGATAGGAAGCGGGCAAGGCGTGCGCGGCGAGCAGTGTGGGTATGATGCCGACGCTGCCCGGCCCTTGCTGGCCCGGCTCGCGGCCGAGCGCGCGGATCACTCTCAGCATCTTGATCTCACTCTCGACTTCGAGCCCATAGCCGGTCTTGATCTCGACGGTCGTTGTTCCATGGGCGGCAAATTCGCGAAGGAACCGTCGCGCCTGCGTCTCCAACTCGTGAGACGACGCTTCGGCGACGAGCCGTGCCGTGTACGCAATGCCGCCGCCGGCGCGGGCGATCTCTTCGTAGGTTGCTCCGGCGAGCCGCCGCTCGTAGTCCTCCACCCGGCTGCCGGCGAAGACGAGGTGCGTGTGCGAATCGACGAAGCCTGGCATGAGCACGCGTCCGCGGCAATCGATCACTCTGGCATGCAAACGGCGAGCCTGCGCCTGAAGATCGCGAGCGCGTCCTACGTGGGCGATGGCAGCTCCAGCCGCGAGCACCGAGCCGCTGGGCACGATCCCGAGCTCGGCAAGGTCGCGTCCGCGGCGCGGCACCGGTGGTCCGGCAAGTGTCAGAACCTGTTCGGCATCCCGGAAAAAGAGCGCAGGCGGATCGGATTCAGCGGAACTGTCGGGCACTGCGTCCTGTCCTAATTCGACGTAGGGGCGGTTCGCGAACCGCCCTGCAGTCCGGTTCGCAAACGAAGCCGTGCGACCGCATTGTCTCGGTGGGCGCCTCGTGATGCACCTGGGGGGTTCACGAACCGCCCCACGTCGAGGTGAGGAGAGCCCCAGAGAGCCGATGGAAGGGAAGCGCGCACTTTGATACAATCAATTCAAAACAGAAAGCGTGGAGAATGGCGATGCCCACTTATACGTACGTCTGCAAGAACTGCAACAAAACGTTCACCCAGATGATGACACTGAGCGATCACGACAAGAACAAGATGACCTGTCCCAAGTGCAACAGCAAGAGGGTCGAACAGAAATACGCCGCCTTTTTTGCGGTGAGTGCGAAAAAGAGCTAGGGACCAGGGATTAGGGGCTTGGGGCCAGGGCTGCGTTAGCAAGACACGCCTAGCCCTGATCCCTAGCGCCTGACCCCCGACCCTAGCCCCTACGTTCACGCATCGGAACCTTGATCCCTGTCCTTTGCGCGCATTCGATCGCTTCTTCGTATCCCGCATCCACGTGCCTTGCCACGCCGATCCCCGGATCGTTGGTGAGCACGCGATTGATTCGTTCGCGCATCTCCGGCGTGCCGTCCGCCACCGTGACCTGCCCGGCGTGCATCGCATAGCCGATCCCCACACCGCCGCCGTTGTGAATCGACACCCAGCTCGCCCCCGACGCGGTGTTGAGAAGCGCGTTCAACAGCGGCCAGTCGGCGATGGCGTCGCTGCCGTCATTCATGCTTTCAGTCTCGCGGAAAGGCGAGGCCACGGAGCCGCAGTCCAGGTGATCGCGCCCGATCACGATCGGCGCCTTGATCTCGCCGCTGGCCACCAGGTCGTTGATGCGCTCGCCGAACAGCGCCCGCTCGGCGTAACCCAGCCAGCAGATCCTCGCCGGCAGCCCCTGAAATTTCACGTGCTTCTGAGCCAGGCGAATCCAGCGGGAGACGCTCGGCACGTCGGCGAACAGTTCCAGCGCCAGTTGGTCCGTGCGGTAGATGTCGGCCGGGTCGCCGGAGAGCGCCACCCAGCGGAACGGTCCGCGGCCCTCGCAAAACAGCGGTCGGATGTAGGCGGGCACAAAGCCGGGGAAGGCGTAGGCGTCCTTCACGCCGGCGTGCTCATAAGCGACGGTACGGATGTTGTTGCCGTAATCGAAGGTGGCGGCGCCGAGCTTCTGCAGGTCGAGCATGCCTTGTACGTGCGCGCCGATCGATTCGTAAGAGCGCTTCAGGTATTGGTCGGGATCGCTGCGCCGCAGTTCGGCCGCCTGTTGTAGCGTGAGGCCGCGCGGGATGTAGCCATAGAGCGGATCGTGGGCGCTCGTCTGATCGGTCAGCAGATCGGGCACCACCCCGCGCCGCGCCATTTCCGGAATAATGTCGGCGCAGTTGCCCACCAGGCCCACCGACGTGGCCTGCTTCTGCCGCACCGCCTGCTTCAGGATGCGCAGCGCCTCGTCGAGATCGTTGACGCAGATGTCGCAATAGCCCTGCCGGATCCGGCGCTTGATACGTTCCGCGTCCACCTCGACGCAAAGAAAGGCTGCGCCATTGAGGGTCGCGGCCAACGGCTGGGCGCCGCCCATCCCGCCCATGCCGCCCGTGACCACGAGCTTCCCCGAGAGGTCGCCTCCGAAGTGCTTGCGGGCTGCGGCGGCAAAGGTCTCGTAAGTGCCCTGCAGAATCCCCTGCGTGCCGATGTAGATCCAGCTTCCGGCTGTCATCTGGCCATACATGGTCAGGCCCATGCGGTCGAACTCGAGGAAGCGCTCCATGCTGTCCCAGTGGCCCACGAGGTTGGCGTTGGCGATCAGTACGCGCGGCGCCCACTCGTGGGTGCGGAACACACCGACAGGTTTGCCGGATTGCACTAGCATCGTCTCATCGTTTCCGAGCCCTTCGAGCGTGCGGACGATCGCGTAGTAGGCCGGCCAGTTGCGCGCGGCCTTGCCTGCGCCGCCGTACACCACCAGGTCCTGCGGACGCTCCGCGACCTCCGGATCGAGGTTGTTCATGAGCATCCGCAAGGCCGCTTCCTGCTGCCACCCTTTGCAGCGGAGGGTGGTGCCGCGTGGCGCGCGCATCGGCGTCGCGGGCGGTGCGCTTTCAGCGGCTGGTCTTTCCAACACGGACTCAACAGCCGATCGTTCGCTCATAGGCGTCAATCTCCGCAAACATCATAGCCCCAGAGGCATAATGGAGAAACGGGTTTTCGAACGTCGAAGGTCAAACGTCTAACCATTTCGCCCCTCGCCCTTTGACCCTTGACTTTCGATTGTGTCCGCCTCCCAACTTTTGTCGATTTAGAGCAGATTTCGATCAAAAAACACCTCTTTCGTGCCTTCGATGTAGCCCCATTTTTACTGATTTTAAAGGACATTCCGGCTTTGGGTCTAGCCCCAACTTTGGGCTTATCTTGTTGATTACATGCCACATTCTGGCTTTGAGGGTGCGGATGTTTTTCATTTTTTTGGATTATCTTACTGACTCCATGCGACATTCCCGCTTTGGGAGTCTTTGCGCTGTTTTCCATGCCCTTGGCCCCGCCGAAATGCCGCCGTTGCCCTCCCTGTGAGTTGGGCCGCTTGGGTTTCGTTTAGCTTCGTTTGGTTGAAATTCGATCGGTGGGGCGGGGACTGCTTTCGGCCTTCTTTCGCCCTGCCGGCACGTGGAACGTAGAGCGATTCCGCCCTCGAGACGCATTACGATCGCAGGCAGTGGATGAAATCCGCAGTTGCAGCGTAGGCGACGATCCTGGAAGCCAGATGGTGGGTGATTTGGGAAGCGGCATGGGGCACAGTGTTCTCCCAGCAAGATTCTTTGCCCCTCCCCAGTTACGTTTTAATAGTTAACACATAGGTAACGGAATGTCACGGGCAATCGGAAGTAGTTAGCGCTCGACAGCTCACAGTCGACAGGCCGTACAGGCTCGTTCGTCAGCGAACCATTGGGTCGATGCCGAATACTGTGCCCGGCCAGCGGGCGAAAGACGGTAGCCGAGGGCCGCGAGCTTTTGAGTGCGGCTGCTCACTGCCGCATTCTGCCCGCGAGCTTGCTCGCGGCGTGGGGGCTCTCCGCCCGTGATTTCAGCGCTGTCCCGGCCAGCAAGCTGGCCGTAGAAAAGCGGTAGCAAGCAACCGCACTCAAAGGCTGACGCTACTGAATCACGTGGAACGGTAACTTGCTCGAAAGCGTGCCGCCGCCCTCATAGCGTCACTGTAGAATATTATGCGATCCTCAAGGAGGAAGAGGCGAATCTGAAGCGCGGAGGCCGCGGCCAGCGCGTCAGGCTGCGGGATAGATTCTCTACACAAAAAGTCGCTATGAAAGCGCCGGCCATGAAATCGCTATTCTTTCTGATTCTGTTGATGATCCTCACGGGTCTGCTCTGGATCGCGGGCGGGCCCGCGACTTTGGCCGAGGACTCGAGTTTAACCGTCATGCATCTTTCCGCCCCGGAGTTTCCGCCACCGGCGAGCGCGGCTCCGGACATTACTGGCCCCGGGTCGCCGCCGACCGGGCCGGCCGGTTCGTCCGGGGACGGCAGGGGTGGCTCCGCGCCGCCGGTGGGAATCCAGTCACAACTCCCTCAGTCCTCGAGCTCGACACCGGCCGAAGGCGTCACCTGGATCAACAGCCCGCCGCTGACGATGAGGGAACTGCGCGGCAAAGTGGTGATGATCGACTTCTGGGACTACACCTGCATCAATTGCATCCGGACTTTTCCCGTGAACAAGAAGCTGTGGGAGCGATACCGCGACGAGGGCTTCGTGCTGATCGGCGTTGACGACGCCGAGTTCAGTTCCGCCGCGCCCGTCGACCGGGTGCGCGAGGCGGTGAAGCGATTCGAACTGCCCTATCCGATCGTGGTCGATTATCGCTATGAGATCTGGAACGCTTACAAGAACGCTTTCTGGCCGAACATCTTCCTGATCGATGCCGCGGGCACGATCCGCTACAACCACCCGGGCGAGGGCGACGACAAGGAAATTGAAAGCGCCATTCAAGGCCTCCTGAAAGAAGCCCATCCGGGCCTCACCCTTCCCGCAAGCGACGCCATCGCGCCCGACGTGAATGTCACCGCGCCCCAGTGCGGCGGTGCACCCACGCTAGAGATGTACGTGGGCGATTGGTCCGGACGCGGCACGCTCGAGAATCCCGAGGGATACCACGACCACAAAACCACCGATTACGGGCAGCAGAATTCCGTCGCGGACGGCCACGTGGTTCTGTCTGGCCGCTGGGAAACCGACAAGAACGGGATGATCTATCGCGGCAAGCACAAGAGCGACGAGCCGGGCCCCGACCGCGCCACCGTGCAGTATCACGCCCGCGAGCTTTATTCGGTGATGAGTCTGGCGAAGGGGCGCGCCGCGCGGCTCTACGTCAAGCAGGACGGCAAATACCTGACGGCCGCCAACAAAGGCGCGGATGTGACCATCGATTCCGAAGGGCGCTCCTACGTCGAGGTGCGCCAGCCCCGGCTGTATTACCTGGCGCAGAATCCGGAATTTGGCAGCCATACGGTGGAACTGTTTCCGGCTGACGACGGCCTGATGATCGATTCATTCACGTTCGGGAACAACTGCCAAACGGATTTTGCCCACCTGTAACAGGCCTGAGCGACGGGCCTCGGCTCGGTAGTGGTGTCATTTGACGATCGGAACGCCCTTGGGTCAACGTCATTCCCGTGCAACGGGGAATCCATAAGGGAATAGGCGAGAAGAATCTCAAAACATGGATTCCCGCCTGCGCGGGAATGGCGAATTCCCGGGAGCAGCCGTCAAACGACACCGGTACCTGCTCCCGTCGCTGGACACAAGGCGCTATTTCTTCGACAATGGCGACGTGAGGCAGTTACTTCGAGCAGGAGCCGCTTGGGCTTGGCGAATACGATTCAATTGATTCCCGTTCCCGACTATGCGCGCGCAGACCGCTCGCCGATCTCGCGCCTCGCGCACCAGTGGGAGATGCACTCCGCCATTTTGCTGAGTCCGGCGGAGGAGAGGAACATGATCCGCGAGCCGGCGCAGGCTGTGCCGGACGCCATCGCCGAGCGCATCGGTCCTCTGCGGCTGCTGCTGGTGCCCTACATCGCGTGCACGAAAGAGGGTGACTTCGTCAGCTTTTCGAAACCGGAGGGCGAAGCGCATACTTCGGTCTGGGTGGAGATGGACGGCAGCACCCGCGTGGTGATGGCGTGCCGGGAACTCGACCCGCACGACACCGGATTCGAACTGCTGGCCTGTGTGGCGGAACTGCTGCGGCCGCGGCTGACCAATGGTGAAGTTGCGCAATTCCAGCGGCTGCTGGAAGACGAAATGCGCGAGGGAGTGACCGGCGAGATCGACGAGGAAGCAGCCCGAGCGAAAGAGGTCCTCGCCGGCCGCAGCGCGCGCCGCCGCAGCCAGGAGTTTGAAAGCTACCGCGACATCTCTCTGGTGGAAACGATCGCCGAGTACATGCACGGCCTCTGGCACGACGTCCAGATTCGCGTGGGGCCGGAGCATCTGCCGCTTCCCCAGCTCCGCCTGCGGCTGGAACTGCTATCGCGGCTCTTCCCGCCCAACGAGGGGTACAGCGTGTTTGACGAAGCCATCGCCCCGAAGGAGGAGCCGGCAACCAACGATGAATAATGAGCAATGAACGATGAATACGTGCCCTTCGTTCATCATTCATAGTTCATCGTTCATGGTAGTTTGCTGTTGCATTCCGCCCGTCGACTGAATATGCTTGCCCGCTCGGAGGACCTGAATGTCGACCTCACTGCCGTCGTACGTGAAAGCGTCGATTCCCAATCCGCCCGGTGCGCGCGCCCCCTGGTACAAGAACACGGCTCCGTCCTATTTCGGAATCTTCCTGTGGTTTCCGTTTTATCTCACGCTTGCCCAGCAGACGCTCACTAAAGCGTCGCTCGCCACCTGCCTGCTGGCGCTGCTAGTGGCAGGGCTGCTTTGCTTCGGCCTCTATTATTACGCGCCCGCCATGCTGGGCATGCAAACGGGCCGGCCGCTCTACATCGTCGGCACCTCGGCGTTCGGCACTACGGGCGGATACCTGATGCCGGGCCTGCTGATGGGAGTGTTGCAGATCGGCTGGTTCGCCGTCGCCACCTACTTCGCGACCGATTACATTCTGAGGGGCCTGCACTCGCAGTCGAGAGTGCTCTTCATTGTGATTGCAGTGCTGTGGGCTTATCTGCTGGCGTTCGTGGCCATCAAGGGCATCGCCTACGTGGCTCGCGTAGCCCAGGTGCTCAACTGGGTTCCGCTGGCCATGATCCTCATTGTCTTCTTCTCGAACTACGGCGGGCTGCACAGCTATCAACCGGCGGGAACTCCCGATAATGCGGGGGGGTTCCTCGTGATGCTGGCGATCGTGATCGGATTTTTCGCCACGGCTGGCGCCGCCGGGGCCGATTTCGGCATGAACAACCGCGATCGGCGCGACGTGACGCTGGGCGGCCTGGTGGGAATCGCAGTGGCGATCCTGGTGGCCGGCGGACTGCCGGTGCTTGCCGTGGCGGGGCACATCGGCCTGACGCAGGCGCCGTTCACGCCGGCCAATCTCGACTTCTCGACGGCGGTCACGCAAGTTGGCGGACTGGCTTCCGCGATCTTCTTCCTCTTCGCCGCCGCTTCGGTGGCGCCCACGTGCTTTTGCACTTTCATTGCCGCCAACAGTTTCTCGACCATGCTGCCTAAGATTCCCCGCGCCGTCTCGACGGTGATCGCCGTCACCATCGGCACGCTGCTCGCCGTCACCGGCGCCGCACAGAACCTGATCGGATTCTTCACTATCGTGGGTGCGTCATTTGGACCGATCTGCGGCGCGATGGCGGCGGAGTACCTCGTGGAAGGCGGCAGGTGGGCCGGTCCTCGTCAAGGTGTTAATTGGGCGGGTTACATTGCCTGGGCGCTCGGCTTCACGGTCGGCGTTCTGCCGCAAATTCCGGGGATTCCGGCGGCAGTGGCGAACATCGACAGTCCGGCGCCGCTGTTCTCATTTGTGGTGGGATTCGTGATCTACTGGCTGCTGGCCAAGGCCGGAATGCGTCCTGCGGTAGTCGCGCTGCCGGCACCGGTCGCCGCGGCCCGTGCCTGAGTATGCTCTTGGGTGTTACGCGAATTGATACGATTGACACGCTCGGCAGAGGCTGTGTAACGTACGAGTAACAATCGAGGAGCGCAATGACCGGGGAGAGCGTTCAAGCAGCTTGGGATTTGCTGAAGGAAGCCTATCAGTACCAGATGGGCGGGGACTACGAGATGGCCGTCGAGCTTTACAAGCGTTCGCTCGACCTCCACCCGACGGCCGAGGCGTACACCTTTCTGGGCTGGACCTACCACTTTCAGGGCAAGTTCGACGAAGCCATCGCCGAATGCAAGAAGGCGATCCAGATCGATCCCGAGTTCGGCAACCCCTACAACGATATCGGGGCGTATCTGCTGGAGGCGGGCGCGTATGACGATTCGCAGCCCTGGCTGGAACGTGCCCTGCAGTCGAAGCGCTACGAATCCTACCATTATCCCCATTACAACCTGGGCCGCGTTTACATGGCCAAAGAGATGTACGTCAAGGCGCGCGAGCACTTCGAGCAGGCTTTGAGGATGTGTCCCGATTACACGGCGGCTCGCGACGCTCTGGATAGGGTCCGGCGCCGGATCCAGTAGGCAGAGTGCCTTCCCCACATTTCTTCTTCCGCCTCGCGCCGCCTCGCCGCTATAATTCGTCTTCAACGAGACCATCATGCCCTCAACCACCATGCAAGCGATCGTCAAGCCGGCGCCTGCCCCGGGAGCCGAAGTCAGCCGGGTGCCGGTGCCGGAAATCGGCCCGCGCGACGTCCTGATCCGCGTGCGGGCCGCCTCCATCTGCGGCACGGATCTCCACATCTACAGTTGGGACCGCTGGGCACAGCGCCGCCTGCGGCCTCCGCTGGTCTTCGGCCACGAGTTCTGCGGCCACGTGGAGCGTATCGGCGACGAGGTCCAGGGCCTCAAGCCCGGCGAATTCGTCTCCGCGGAAATGCACGTGGCCTGCGGGCTCTGTTACCAGTGCCGCACGGGCCAGAGCCACATCTGCCAGGACGTGCGCATCATTGGCATTGACGCCGACGGCTGTTTCGCCGAGTTCGTGAAGATTCCGGCCACCAATGTCTGGAAAATTGATCCGGCGATACCGGTGGAGTATGCCGCGATCCTCGATCCGCTCGGCAACGCCGTGCACACGGTGCTTGCGGGCGACGTCGCCGGCATGAGCGTCGCGATTACGGGCGCGGGACCCATCGGTCTGTTCTCGATCGCCATCGCCAAGGCGTGCGGCGCCGGACCCGTGTTCGTGACCGAGCCCCATCCTTATCGCCAGAAACTGGCCGTGAAGATGGGCGCGGATGACGTGATCGATCCGACGTCGACCGATGCCGTGGCCGACGTGCTGAATCGTACCTCGGGCGTGGGTGTGGACGTGGTGCTGGAGATGTCCGGCCATCCGGACGCTCTGCGCCAGGGATTCCAGATGCTGCGCCGCGGCGGGCGCATCTCGCTGCTCGGCATTCCGGCCAAGCCGCTCGAAATCGATCTTGCCAACGACGTGATTTTCAAAGGCGCGACCGTGCAGGGCATCAACGGCCGGCGCGTGTTCGACACGTGGTACAAGATGCAGGCGCTGCTGAAGGCCGGCGCGCTGAACCTCGATCCGCTGATCACGGACCGGATGCCCTTGGCGGATTTCGATCGAGGAATCCAGATGCTGCTGTCGGGAGATGCGTCGAAGATTCTGCTGTTCCCGAACGGTATCGAGAAATGATGAACGCCGAATAATGAATGGTGAACGGCCCTGGTATCGTTTCAGCGGCGAGGGCTTTTGAAAGGGAGGTGACATGCCCAGAGCCCAATTGCAGTACCTCACGGACGAACTGAACGCCCTCAGGGAACAGAAGCTCTATCAGCATCTGCGCATTCTCCAGACTGAGCAATTGCCGGTCAGCACGTTTGACGGGCGCGAGGTGATCAACCTTTCGTCGAATAATTATCTCGGGCTGACGACACATCCCAAGCCCCGGCAGTACGCCATCGAGGCCACCGAGAAATACGGCGTGGGCTCGGGCGCCGTGCGGACGATCGCCGGCACCATGAGCATCCACATGGAGCTCGAAGAGAAGATCGCCAGATTCAAGCACGTCGAAGCGTCTGTCGTCTTCCAGTCGGGATTCACGGCCAACGCGGGCACGGTCTCGGCCATTCTGGGCAAAGAGGACGTGATCATTTCCGACGCGCTCAATCACGCCTCGATCATTGACGGCTGCCGCCTGTCGCGCGCTGAAATCAAGGTGTTCCCGCACAAGGACGTGAACGCCTGCGAGGATGTGCTGAGGAGTCTGGAGAATTACAAAGGGCATAAGCTGCTGATCAGCGATGGCGTCTTTTCAATGGACGGCGACATCGCGCCGCTGCCGGACCTCGTCGGGCTGGCGGAGAAATACGGCTGCATCATGATGATCGATGACGCGCACTCGTCGGGCGTGCTGGGACGCAACGGCCGCGGCACCGTCGATCACTTTGGGCTTCATGGCCGTGTAGACATCCAGGTCGGGACGCTCTCGAAAGCCATAGGCGCGCTCGGCGGCTACGTCTGCGCCACGCGCGACACCATCGATTACCTCTATCACCGCGCGCGTCCCTTTCTGTTCTCCACATCGCACCCGCCGTCCGTCGCCGCGAGCTGCATTGCAGCGTTCGAAGTCCTGGAGCAGGAGCCGGAACTCATCGATCGGCTGTGGTCGAATACGCGCTTCTTCAAGTCGGGACTGCAGAAGCTCGGGTTCGATACCGGCGCAAGCGAGACGCCGATTACTCCGGTAATGGTGGGCGACGCGGCCCTGGCGCACGAGTTCTCGCGGCAGCTCTTCCAGAACGGTGTCTTCGCCATGGGCATCGGTTTTCCCACCGTGCCCAAGGGCAAGGCCCGAATCCGCACCATCGTCACCGCCACCCACACCGAGGCGGAACTGGCGAGAGCGCTCGACATTATGAGCGGCGTCGCCCGGGAGCTGAAGATCATCTAACCAAAGGTGGCAGGTTTCGGGGGGCGGAGGTTGTAAGTGCTCGTCCCTTTCCGCTTCTCGGGCTCGGCCCGTGGTTTCTCTTGCCCGTCACCCGGGACTCGCCCACACGGATACCGCGGCGTCCTGACGGCTGCCGTACTGGCGTTCGTATTGTGGACTGGCCTGCCGCAGCTGCATGCCCAGCAGGCCGATCCTGACCCAACCGAAGCTCCAATTGTCGAGAGTTCGAAGACGGTCGCGCGCTTTACAACGTCTGACCGCGTTCGTTTCTACTACCAAACAACGTTCACACCCTTCGCGCTGACGGGCCCGGTGTTGGGCGCCGCCGTCACGCAGTGGACCACTCGCAATCCGCCGGAATGGGGAGAGGGATTTCCCGGATTGGGACGCCGCATGGCATCAGGGTACGGCCGTCAGGTGATCGCCAATACCATCGGCCTGGGGGTCGGTGCTATCGCCCACGAGGATCCCCGTCACTACCCGACGGGGCAGCGGGGTTTGTGGAAGCGCGGACTCTATGCCGCGCGCGAGTCCGTCATCTCGCGCAACAACAGGACGGGCGCCTTGATGCCCGCCTATTCGCGAATCGTCGGCGTCTACGCCGCCGGCTTTGTTTCGAACACCTGGTATCCCGCCCGCTTCTCCAACGTACACGACGCGCTGTGGCGCGGCTCTACGGCGCTCGCCTCCGACATCGTATGGCAGGAGTTCAAGGAATTCTGGCCTGACGTCAGCCGCCGGCTGCATTCCCACCGCTGATCCGTGATCGCTGTCATGCTGATCGCAGCGAAGCATCTGCTTCACCATCTCGAAAGCAAGACAAAAGCAGACTTTCCACTTCGCTCACAATGAGAGCCCCGAGCATTTCAAACATCCTGCTAAGTGGTTGAAAACAGGACGAAGATTCCTCTTGACAGGCCGAATTGCATATTGCTATATTCCGATTGCAATCTGCGATAGAGCAGAAGGGAGCCGATGAAGCTGGGCGAGAAAATTCGCTACCTGCGTTCGGTGGAAGGGACCGTGCGCGGCTTGGGGCGCGACATGACGCAGCAGGAGGTGGTGCGCGCCGTCGAGAAGGAGCTGAAGAAGACGATCAGCCAGTCGTATCTCTCTCAGATCGAGAATGGCGTGCGGCCGCACCTGACGAATTCCACGCGGCTGCTGCTGGCGAAGTTCTTTAAAGTGCATCCGGGCTACCTGGTGGACGATCCCGAGGGATATCAGACGGAACTCATGTCCCATCTCGCGGCCAACGAAGACCGGCTGGACCTTTGGCTGATCGACGGCTCGGAACGTTTTCGCCGCGACCCGGAAGTGAGTCAGGCGCTGTTGAAGCTGTCCATGCGCCACGACACGCGGCGTTGTCTGGTGCTGATGAACGCGATTCTTGGCACGCCGGGGCTGGTCGAGCGGCTGCTCGAAGTGCTGGCGCCGTCGTCGAACACGTCTCCCGGCGGCAACGCCGACACGCGGGGCAAAGGCCGGCGGCCGGCGAGGAGGTCACAGCCATGACATGGGCCACCTTCTACATGATCTGCTTTGTGGTGGGGCTTGCTTTCAGCTTCCTGTTGCTGCTGGGTGGCGCAGGAAAGCTGCACCTGCACGCTCATGTGCATTTGCCGCACGGCGGGCATGGGGGCGCGACTCATCCCGGCGGAGGACACGCCGGACGCGGTGGAGCGGGGCAGGTGTCGTTTCTGAACTTCTTTTCGCTGGTGGCCTTTCTGGCCTGGTTCGGCGGGACAGGCTACCTGATTACACAGTACTCGCACATCTGGTTCGCCTTCGGGCTGCTGCTGGCCTCGGCCAGCGGGCTTGTGGGCGCGGGAATCGTCTTCTGGTTTCTAGCCAAAGTGCTAATTGCCCACGAGACATATCTGGATCCGGCCGATTTCGATCTGGTGGGTACGATCGCTCGCGTGTCAAGCGGCATTCGCGAAGGCGGCACCGGCGAGATCGTCTTTTCACAAGCGGGAACGCGGAAGGTCTCCGGAGCGCGCAGTGAAGACGGCAAAGCTATCGCCAAGGGGATTGAAGTGGCGATTACGCGTTACGAGCGCGGAATCGCTTACGTGAGGCCGTGGGATGAGATGGCGCAGTAGCAGCGAAGTCAGGCAAGGAGGAACGATGTTGAGGGACGCGTGGTTCTGGATAGGCCTGGTCATGTTTGGGCTGGGTCTGCTGCTTACGGTGGGCGGCGAGTTGTGCTTGCGCGCCGCCTTGGGATGACGCGACCAACACGAAACATGGAGGGGTGAACGGATGAACACGCAAACGCTGTGGGTGGTAACAGGACTGGGAATTCTGGCGGTCATCATCCTGATGATGTATCTGGCCAGCCTTTATCGCAAAGTGGGGCCGCATCAGGCACTGGTGGTCTACGGATTTGGCGGCACCAAGATTGTCAAGGGCGGGGGAGCCTTCATCTTCCCGATGGTGCAAAGCTGCCGCGATCTTTCGCTGGAGTTGATGTCTTTTGACGTGGCGCCGCAACAGGACTTGTATACGAAGCAAGGCGTGGCGGTGACGGTGGAGGCGGTGGCCCAGATCAAGGTCAAGTCCGATCCGGAGTCGATTCAGACGGCGGCCGAGCAGTTCCTCACCAAGACACCGCAGGAGCGCGAAGGATTGATCCGCCTGGTGATGGAAGGCCATCTGCGCGGGATCATCGGCCAGCTGACAGTCGAAGAGATCGTGAAGCAGCCGGAGATGGTCTCCGATCGCATGCGCTCTACCTGCGCCGACGACATGAACAAGATGGGACTGGAAGTGATTTCCTTCACCATCAAGGAAGTCCGCGACAAGAACGAGTACATCACCAATATGGGCAAGCCGGACGTGGCCCGCATCAAGCGCGACGCGGACGTGGCCGCCGCCGAAGCCGACCGCGACACGCTCATCCGACGCGCCCAGGCGCAGCGCGATGCCGCCACGGCCAAGGCCCAGGCGGACCAGGAGCGGGTACTGGCGGAGACTCTGTCGCTGGCGAAGCAGGCCGAGTCGCAGCGCGATCTCGACGTCAAGAAAGCCCAATACCTTGAAGTCACCAAGAAGCAGCAGGCCATGGCGGATAAGGCCTACGAGATCGAGACCAACGTCATGCAACAGCAGGTGGTCTCGGAAGCGGTGAAGGTCCAGCAGGCCGAAAAGGAAGCGCAGATCAAAGTGCAGGAAGCGGAGATCCAGCGCCGCGAGAAGGAACTGATCGCCACCGTGCTCAAGCAGGCGGAGATCGAGCGGCAGAAAATCGAGACGCTCGCCAACGCCGAGAAGATGCGCCTCGCGGTCGAGGCCGAAGGCCATGCCTCGTCCATTCGCGCGCAAGGCGAGGCCGAAGCGGAGATCATCTTCAAGAAGGGCGATGCTGAAGCCCGGGCGATGAACGTCAAGGCCCAGGCTTACCAGGAGTACAACCAGGCGGCGGTATACGACAAGCTGATCACCAGTCTGCCGGAGGTGGTGAGGGCCATGGCCGCTCCGCTGGCCAACGTCGACAAGATCACCATCGTTTCGACGGGCAACGGGGATGCGTCGGGGATGAACAAGATCACCGGCGACATGACCAAGATGGCGGCACAGGTGCCGGCGCTGTTTGAGGCGCTCTCCGGCATGCAGCTTTCGGACCTGTTGTCGAAGGTGCGCCTCATCGGAGACAAGGCGACAAAGCCGGATGACAAGCAGGAAGGTCTGACGCGTACTTAGAGGCGAACATGGCGTACCGATGCAGCTCGGGAGTGCAACTCGCGGAAACGGACGTGCTGGCGGTCTATTGCAGCGACCACCGCATCCAGGCGGGGATCCGCGAATTCCTGGATGAGAACCTGGACCTCCGGGCCAACTATGACTCCCTGGTTGTGCCCGGAGGGCCGCAATGCCTGGTTGAAGTTGACGGCTTGCCCAAATTCGCGTGGTCGAGCCGAAAGTGGTCGCGGGCTCTCATCCGCTTGCACTCGTTGAAGCGCATGATTCTGATCGCGCACCACGACTGCGGATGGTACCGATGGTTGCACGAATACCAGCCGCCGCGAACCACAGTCCGGCGCGGCCAGGAGGACGATTTGAGGGCCGCGCGCCAAGCTCTCTCTCAACTCAGTCCTGATTTGGCCGTTGAGCTGTTTTATGCAGCCTGGGATTCGAGCGGCGCGATGACGGTCGGGAGTGTGCCGTCTTGAGTAGGGGCGGCCCTTGTGGCCGCCCATTTCAAGG
>Ga0335085_10000981_pt1 | contig 68180 bp, 68 predicted proteins | sample Lox_Sample_45_FD_206712 | JGI IMG/M metagenome (GOLD analysis project Ga0335085, IMG submission 206712) | Soil microbial communities from Loxahatchee National Wildlife Refuge, Florida, United States - Lox_Sample_4.5 | ecosystem: Environmental > Terrestrial > Soil > Wetlands | place: USA... | reverse complement strand
GGGATCTGTGGGTTACAGGGCGCGGCGACCTTTGCTCACTCGCGGTCTTTGGCGACCTAGGGTCCTGCGGTCTGCCGCGCCCTTGTCCTTCGTATGAAGAACTCGGATCCGATATACAAGGGTCCTTTGCCAGGGCGAGCGCAGCTCGCGCGATTAAGGAATTCGGGTTCTCGGTGCTCTGCCGCCGCGTCTCCAACTTCTTCGCCGTGCGCGAGATCGAACAGGAGAGAAGGCATTTTGAAGCGCGCGGGCTTCGCCTCGGCTGAAATCGGACCCTCACCCTGTACCAAAATATGGCATCGGCCTCTCCGCGCGGGGAGAGGCCGGGAGGTGTGCTATACAAACCGGATGAATCGCAGTAAGGGAGACGCGGATGCCTCGCAGGCTGCAGCTGGTTAAGGGGGCGTCGCAGCGCGGCGCGCTGGTCTACGGGATGAGAATCTTCGAAGGCCAGGTCGCCTCGGTCAAGGACGCGCAGGTGACGCTGCAGGATGGCAGCGAGGGGCGCGTGACGATGCACTATATCGAGGGCACGCGCGCACAAATCCGCCGCCAGCTCGAGCGAAGTATCGACGCCTTTTTTGAATTGATCGACGAACCGCGCAAGTGAGGGAAACATGAAGCTCGAATTCATCAAGTACGAGAAACGCGACCACATCGCATACATCACGTTCAACCGCCCCGAGCGCATGAACGCACTACATCCGGCCTGCCACGTCGAGATGGACCAGGTGTGGGACGATTTCGTGGCGGACAAGGCGGCGTGGGTGGCGATCGTCACGGGCGCCGGCGACAAGGCATTCTCGGCGGGTAACGACCTGCGCTGGACGGCCGAGCATCGGGGCGAGCAGATGATGCGATCGAAGGGAGGATTCGCGGGTATCACGGCGCGCTACGACATCATCAAACCGATCATCGCGGCGGTGAACGGATTCGCGCTGGGCGGCGGATTCGAGATAGCGCTGGCCTGCGACATCATCATCGCGGCGGAGCATGCTCGCTTCGGACTGCCGGAGCCACGGGTTGGATTGATGGCGGGCGCCGGCGGAGTGCATCGACTGCCGCGGCATATCCCGCTGAAGATCGCGATGGGCATGATGCTGACGGGCAAGCACATCACGGCGCAGGAAGCGCATCAGTGGGGAATCGCAAACCAGGTGGTGCCCTTGAAAGACCTGATTTCGACCTCGGAAAAATGGGCGCACGAAATCATGGAATGCTCGCCGCTGGCGGTGCAGGCTAGTAAGGAGGCCGCAATGATGGGCCTCGGGATGCCGGTCGAGCAGGCCATCGGGAAGCACTACGCGGGGCAGGACAAGTTGTTCAAGTCCAAGGATGCCGTCGAAGGACCGCTGGCATTCTCGCAGAAGCGCAAGCCGAACTGGTCGGGAGAGTGAATGATTCCCGAGCTGGTAAGAGCGGGACAGGTGGTCCAGGCGCTGGTCGCGATGGTGATAGCGGCAGGATTCCCCCCGTTCACGGCCGGCGCGTTTTGGGGAATCGTGACGCTGTGGGGGATCGTGACGATCTTGTTCGATGACGAGACGCCGCGCGGCGTCCCGGGCGCGGAATACCTGCATGTACGCCGCACCCGCGGCGACGTTCGGTAGTAAGCGCGACGACCTGACATTTCTTGACATTTTCGAAGCGAGGCTCCGGGAGGGAAGGCCAGGGAATTGGCGGTCTTTTCCCGCCGCACCCTGTGCATAAGACAACATTTGACTACATTTCGGCTTCGGAAGGACTGGACTGGCGGAGCGGGTCCCGGGCAGTAACATTCCGTAAGATTTTTGGATGAGTGAAATTCGACCGGCCGGGGACGGCGGCTGAGGGGTGGACGTGAGGCTGAGGGCAAGCTGGCGCATCGAGTTATATGGTGCGCCGATGGAATTTTGCTCGCAAACGGATGTGATGAGGCGGAGAATGTTGTACACAGTTTGTCAGCAGGGCAGCGGCGCAGGCCTCCAGATTTCGCTATTGTCGAAGCATGCGCGACGTCCTCGCCCTGAGAGGGCGAGGCCCGAAAGCTCCGTTCGGGGAGAAATCAGGAACGGAGATGTTTGGCGAAGAAGGACTCGATGCGGCGCCAGCTGTCCTGGGCGGCGGGGTCGTTGTAGCCGGCGTGCATTGGGCTGATCGCGCCGATCGAGGCGAGGACGCCGGAGTTCTGGCTCATGAAGCTGTGGCCCGCGTCCGGGTAGATTTTCACGTCGTGGTCGACATTTAGCTCGGTGAGCAGCTTTTCGAGGCGCTCGCCCTGCGAAGCGAACATCTTGTCTTTGCCGCCGTAGCCGCCGAGTACCGGGCAGATGCCGCGAAGGCCTTCGGCGGTCTTGGGCACATCGCCGTAGAACGCCGCTGCGACGCCCATCGGGGCGCGGACTGCATAGAGCAAGGCGAAGCCGCCGCCCATGCAGAATCCGATTACGCCGACCTTCGAAGCATCGACGCCCGGTTGTTGCTGGAGGAATTTGCGGGCCGCATCGAGGTCGTCGAAGGCCGCGCCACTGCCGCGATTCAGCGTCATCAGGGTTCGCGCGACGCAGATCATTCTCGGGCCAGGAGCATCGTAGAGATCAGGAGCCAACGCTACGTACCCGAGGTCGGCGAACCTGGAAGTGATACGCCGGATGTCGTCGTTCAGACCGAAGATTTCGTGGATTACGATCACCGCTGGATGCGTGCTGCCATCGTCGGGCGTGGCTAGCGCGGCGCGCATTTGGTGGCCGTCGGGGGTGGGGAAGGTGATATCGCGGATGCTCATTTCGATTTGTTCTTGCCGCGGCGGCTTTTGGATCGCGGGCCTGCGCCGTAGTCGCCGAATGGTTCATCGCGTTCGCGCACCGCCTGGCGGAATCCCGTTTCCTGGGCGCGCCTGACGAAATCCATCCCTTCCTGGGTGTGCCGCGCGATGCCGTCGAAGAATGAACCGAGCAGGCGCGATGTCCCGAGGCCCATCTGCTCGGCGGTGTGATTGCACAAGAGCTTGAGCATCTGGAGCTGATTCAGCGGCACGCGCGCCATCCGCTCGGCGAAGGCGTTGGCATGCTCGAGGAGTTTCTCTTCGGGCACTGCCTCGAGGATTAGACCGATGCGCGCGGCTTCGAGCGCGGGAATCTCGTCTCCCGTCAGCACGTAACGTTTCGCGCGCTCCAGGCCCATCCGATATACCCACATCGCGGTGGTGGGCGTCCCCCATACCCGCGAGGGCGGATATCCGAACGAGGCCGTGTCGGCCGCGATGATGATATCAGCGCATAGCACCATGTCGGTGCCGCCCCCGATGCACCATCCCTGGACCGCGGCGATTGTCGGCTTACTGCAGTACCAGAGCTTCAGATAGGTGTTCACGTAGCGCGAGATCATCTGGTAGTCGGCGACGGAGTCCCAGATGCGGCGGCGGCCGCCTTCTCCCGCCTGCGCCTGGGTGGAGGTATCGAGGCGATAGCCCGCGCAGAAGGCCGGGCCTTCGGCGCGCAGGAGGATGACACGGACGTCGTGGTCCGCATCGGCGGCATCGATGGCGGCCGCGAGTTCATCGCGAAGCTCGGGCGTGATCGTGTTGTACTCGCCGGCGCGGGTCAGGACGATCGTGCGGACGCCGCGGTTCGTTTCAGTGCGGAGGGTAGTGGGCATAGAAAGAGAGCATTAACCACAAAGGCACCACGACACCAAGGGAGGAAAAGGACAGGAGTTGCCTTTGGCCCTAACCTTGGTGCCTTTGTGCCTTGGTGGTTAAGTCCGCTGGCCGGAATTGGTGACGCGACAGGAATCGCACGTCGTCGGCGGGCAGGGCCGTCCACCCCGCCATTTTTCAGCCGATGATCTTGTTGAGCGGGTATTCGACGATGCCGACGGCGCCGGCTTCGAGGAGCTTGGGGAATAGCTCGCGCACGGTTTTCTCCGCGATGACGGTCTCGACGGCGAGCCATTCCTTGCCCTTCAAATTCGGATGCGGGTAGAGCTGCGAGATGGTCGGCGCGGTGATTGACGGGAGCAGGGCGATGACCTTCTCGACGTTCTCGCGGGCGACGTTCATTTTGATGCCCACCCGGCTCTCCGCATCGAGTGCGCCTCGGATCAGCACGCCGATTTGGCGGATCTTGGCCTGCTTTACGGGATCGGCCCACGCATCCGGATTGGCGACCAGGACGGGATTTGAGGTCAGCAACTCCTCGACGATGCGAAGGCCGTTGGCGCGGATAGAAGAGCCGGTCTCGGTTACATCGACGGCCGCATCGACGATACCTTCGGCGACTTTGGCCTCCGTGGCGCCCCAGGAAAATTCAATATCTGCTTTAACTTTGCGTTCGGCGAAGACGCGCTTCACGAAACCGACGATTTCGGTGGCGATGCGCTTGCCCTGGAGGTCTTCAAGGCGTCTGACCGGGGAAGCATCGGGTACGCAGAGGACCCATCGCGAGGGCTTCAGCGACACCTTGGAGTAGATGTAGCTTTGGACCTCGACCAGCTTCACGTCGTTCTCGACGATCCAGTCGCTGCCGGTGATACCCGCATCGAGGGAGCCGTCGGCGATGTACTTGGGCATCTCCTGGGGGCGCAGGATGCGGCAGGCGAGCGAGGGGTCGTCGATATTGGGGATGTAGGAGCGGGCATCGACGGAGATGCGCCATCCGGATCGGCGCATCAATTCGAGTGTCTGCTGCTCGAGGCTGCCCTTGGGAATTCCGAATTTGAGCACTGCGGTATCGGTTTTGTTTTCGGCGCCGCGTTTCATCGCGGTGCCTTGGGCTGATGGCCGTAGCCGGGGCCGTACTTGGCAGGATCGACCTTGCGAGGTTCGAATTCGCGCCATTCGCCATCGACGAGCTGCCGGTAGAAACACGATTCGTGGCCGGTATGGCAGGCGGCCCCGTCACCCATCTGCTCGACCATCATGACCAGCGTGTCCTCATCGCAATCGATGAAGATGTCCTTGACGACCTGGAAGTTTCCGGACTCTTCGCCCTTGCGCCAGAGTTTGTTGCGCGAGCGGGAGAAATAGCAGGCATGGCCGGTGGCTACGGTTTCCTCGAACGCTTCGCGATTCATGTAGGCGAACATCAGCACGCGATGAGTTGCGTGATCGATCGCTGCCACCGGAATCACGCCGCCCATTTTGTCGAAATCGATTGCCGCCGATGCTGAAGTTGTCATGGTTTCCTCTGCGCTTAAGCGCGAGAATCAACAAGTATTTGCGAAAGGCGGGCGTGATTCAACGTGCCCTTGCTCCGTTTATCGATTCGCAATACAAGACTTGCTCACTCCAGGCCTCTATTTCATTTAATCCATAGCGCGAGTAGATTTTGCCCTGAATTTATGAAGGCAACCCGTCATTCAATTCGGACGGATTTGCGACCCATGCGAGGGTTAAAGGCGCTCATTCCGGCTTTGCTGGTAGCGGTGGCGATGACCGCATGCCACTCAACCCCCGCGGGCTTCCTCCGGAATCATCCGAACGTACAGCCCTTCAACTTCCAGATTTCGCTGGGTCTGAACCAATACCAAATCGCCGGCTACCTGGCGCACAGCCCCGAGGCCGGCCGCCTGCCCGCGCTGCTGGTGCTGAGCGGCGATGGTGACAGTGCGGAACGCTGCATCGAGGCCAACGCGGGCGTGCTTGCGATGGGAATCCATGTCGCGTGCGTGAGTATCCCCGGGTACGGGCGATCGTCCGGGCCGAGCAGATTCGTGGGGCCGCAGACCGTGGCCGCATCGCGGCGCGCGCTCGATCTCCTGGCGGAGCGGCCCGAGGTGGACCCGTCGAAGGTGGCGGTCTGGGGTTCCGGCGATGGCGCCCTGGCGGCAGGACTGCTCATGGACTACGACTCGCGACCGCGTGCACTCATCCTGCAATCAGGCGCGTACGACCTTCAGAAACTGTGGCATCAGGCGCCCATCACGACCAAGCTTGCGATTATCCACCAGGTATGGCCAAGCAAGCGGGCGTTATCGGAGCGCAGCGTCATCCAGCATCTGCCGCAGAAGCTCGATTGCAGCGTGCTCATCCTGCACGGGCAGGGGGACCGCGCGATGCCGGTGAGCCAGGCGGTGCAGCTTGCGGACGCGCTGCGCGAGCGCGGCGCGCACGTGGAGACGCGCTACTACCCGAACGCATCGCATCGGATTGCCAAGCGGGTTATCGAGCCGGAGTTGCAGGCGTTTCTAAGAGAGAATCTGCTCGAGACGGCGCGCGCGGGCGGCTGAATCCAGACATTCTCGATTCGTAGATCCCCTCATCCGGCGCGCGGCGCGCCACGATTTTTTCAGGACATCTCCTTGAGGGCGGCGAGCACCTCTTCGGTGTGGCCGTTTACTTTCACCTTGGGGAAGACTTTGTGCACGATGCCGTCTTTGCCGATCAGGAACGTGGTGCGTTCGATGCCCATGTATTCGCGACCGTAGAGCGACTTCATCTTGTAGACGCCGTAAGCGGTGCCCACCTTGTTGCCCACGTCGGCGAGCAGCGGAAAGTTCAAGTCGTACTTGCTGCGAAACTTTTCGTGGAGCGAAGTCGAGTCGCCGCTGATGCCGACGACTTGCGCACCCGCCGCGCGCAGCGCGGACTGGTGGTCGCGGAAGCTGCACGCCTCGATGGTGCATCCGGGGGTCAGGTCCTTGGGGTAGAAATAGAGGACTAGGTTCTTTGACTTTAAGAGGTCGGCCAGCTTGACGGGGTTGCCGGACTGGTCGGGAAGCTCGAAGGCGGGGGCCTTCTTGCCTTCCAGGCGGGTGGAGTCCGGCGAGGCCGCCTTTGCGGTGGATTTGGCTTTGGTTGCGGGCTTTTTCCTGGTGGGCATGAGGTTTCATTTAGGCGCTAACGCGCGTGGACGCAACCGTTCGGGCCAGCCTGGGCGCCCGAGGTGCCTCATAAAGAGGCGTTCGGAACTCCCTACCGAGCGTTCAGGAGCGGGTTTTCCGGACCCTAGTTGACCGGACTCAAAGTTGGCTCTACACTTCCCGCGGACTCCGCGGGCGAAGCAGAAAATTCATGGCAGTTTATACCGAACTCAACAAACCGTTTCTGAAAGAGCTGGCGGATGACTACTCGCTGGGGCGCGTGACCAGCGCCACCGCGGTTCCGCAGGGTTCGGTCAACAGCAACTACGTGGTGGAAGCGGCGAAGGGGAAATTCCTGCTCCGGATCGACGAGGTCAAGAGCGAGAACGAGCTCAAGCGCGAAATCGATCTGCTCTCGTTCCTGCGCAAGCACTCCTTTCCCTGCCCGCATCCGATGCAGGATCGGATGGGCCGCTACTATCGTTCGTTCAACAACAAGTGCGTTTCGCTGTTCAAGTACCAGGAAGGCAAGGTCCCGACGCCGGAGAAGCTCAAGTTCTCGCAGCTCGAAACGATCGGCCGCGCGATCGGCGAGCTGCACGTGATCGGCAAGGCGTACAAGAAGGGAATTGACAACCGGTTCAGCTTCGAGCGAATCGCCGACCTGTACCTGAACGTGCGCTCGCGGCTGCCGAATTACTTCCGCAAGATCTGCCGCACGCTCGACGACGAAGTCGAGTACCTGACGCGCTACCTCGAGGGCAAACTGCCCAAGGGCGTCATCCACGGCGACATCTTCTGCGACAACCTGTTGTTCCGCGGCGAGAAGCTGATGGCGGTGCTGGATTTCGAATCGGCGTGCCGCGGCAAGTTTATCTTCGACATCGCGACGGCGGTAAACGCGCTGTGCTTCGTGCGCGGCGGCTATTCGCTGGAGCGCTTTCGCGCCTTGCTGGGCGGCTACGAATCGGTGCGCACGTTGTCGCTGGCGGAGTGGGATGCGTTCCCGAACGAGCTGCGCTTTTCCTCGCTGCGCTTCACGGTCACGCGACTTCACGATTTCTTCCTGCAGCCGATCGACGGCGCGAATCGAATCGACAAAGACTTCCGGGAGTTCTTCGATCGGCTGCGCGTCCTGCGCCGCGAACGGGAAGGCGGGATGGAGCCGCTCCTGATGGCGATGGCGACCGGCTACGACTACCGCAAGTACCAGAAGGTAAAGGCGACCGAGCGCAGACAGGCGTAGGCCTGGGCGCCACGGCGCTTTCCGCTCGCATGTTTTCCATCGACAATTACGCGCGCTGGTCCTCCGCGCCCCGGAGCGAGTGAATGGCTTCGCTTGCCGAAACCCTGGGGGCATCGCGTTCCGCCCTGTGGCTCGAAGTAGGGCCACCGCGTGGAATCAATCCGGAGCCGCTGCTCAAGCGGCTGACGGAGTTCGTCGGGCACGTCGACGCGATCAACCTGACCGACAATTCCCTGGGGCGGGTGAAGATGTCGGCGCTGGTATTCGCATCGTTCGTGAAGGCGCGGCTCAAGCTCCCGGTGGTGCTCAATGTTTCTTGCCGGCATCGCAATCGCTACGCGATCAAATCGGACCTGCTGGGTGCGGGAGCGCTCGGAATCGAGGGAGTCGTGGCGCTGGCAGGCGATCCGGTTCCGAAGGATCATCCGCACCCCAATGCCGCGGTGCGCGACCTGGATACCTATGGGCTGCTCGCGATGATCGCCGCCTTGAACTGCGGCGACACGGGCGAGGGGCGCGCGCCGCTCAAGATGCTTCCGCGAATCTACGCGGGCGCGGTTGCCAATCCGAATCGCGAGGATTTCGATCGCGAGATCGCGCTGTTGGAGCGCAAGGCCCGGGCGGGCGCGAAGTTCGTGATCACGCAGCCGGTGTTCGAAACGGAGCCGGCGCGGCGGTTCCTGGCGCATGCCCGGCGGCTTTCGATACACACGGTGCTGGGAATTCTACCGGTGAAGCGCGCATCGATGGCCGATCACATAAAGCAGAATGTGAAAGACCTGAGCGGGGCAAGGGCGCACTTCGAGCGGTATGCTGGAATGAGCGAAGAGGAAGCGCGCGCATTTTCGGTGCGGGAAAACCTGGAATTGATGAAATCGCTGGCCGGTGAAGTGGCGGGGTTCAATATCATGAGCGGCGGCGGTACTTCTCTGGCCATCGAACTAGCCCGGGAGTTCAGCAAATGGCGAACCCACGCAAATCAGTAGTTCACCGGCTCACACATCGCCGCGAAACGCAGGCGGGAACGCGCGATCAATCGCGCAGCGAGGAGGCGGTGCGCACACTGTTGTCGCACGTCGGGGAAGACCCCGGTCGCGAAGGTTTGATACGAACGCCCTTGCGAGTGGTCAAGGCGCTGGAGTTCCTGACCACCGGTTACGCGCAGGATCCCAAGGATGCGATCAACGGCGCGTTGTTCGTGGAAGAAGACTACCAGGAGATGATCCTGTGCAAGGACCTGGACTTCTATTCGCTGTGTGAGCATCACTTGCTGCCGTTCATGGGCAAGGCGCACGTCGCATACCTGCCCAACAAGCGGATCGTGGGTATCTCCAAGCTGGCGCGGATGGTCGAGATCTATTGCCGGCGGCTGCAGGTGCAGGAGCGGCTCACCACCCAGATTGCGCAGACCATCATGGAAGAGATCGATCCGCTGGGGGTCGCGGTGGTGCTGGAAGCCGAGCACCTGTGCATGCGGATGCGCGGGGTTCAGAAGCAGAATTCGAAGATGACCACGTCGGCGATGCTCGGGGTGTTTCGCACCAACGTCGAGACGCGCCAGGAGTTCATGAACCTGATTCGCAATGGAAAGTAGTCGGGACTTTGCGGGGGAGCTCCGATGGAACAGAACGAGCAGGACCACCTGGCAGCGCTGGGGCATTACGCGCTGCGATTTGCCAAACCCGGAGACGTGGTAGGGCTGGGGACGGGCAGAGCCGCGACCGCATTCATCAACGCGCTGGGGCAGAGCCTGATCCATGTCCGCGGCATCCCGACTTCGCGGGCGAGCGAGGAACTGGGACGTTCGCTGGGTATCGAGATCACGACGCTGGCCGATGCGCCGAAGATCGATACGGACTTCGATGGCGCCGACGAAGTCGACCCGCGCCTCAATCTGATCAAGGGATACGGCGGCGCGCTGGTGCGCGAGAAGATCGTGGCCGCATCGTCGCGCAAGTTCATCGTGTTGGTGGGGGAAGAGAAGCTGGTAAAGCGCCTGGGGGCGCGCGGAAGCCTGCCGGTAGAGGTGGTACCGTTCGGAGTGACACTGGCCAGCCGGCAGATCGCGGCGCTCGGCCTGAAGCCCAGGGTGCGGCAGAAGGACGGCGCGGATTACATCACGGACAACGGCAACCTGATTCTCGACTGCGGCGTGAAAGATATCCGGAATCCCGTGAAGCTGGATCGCGAGCTGCTTGCCATTCCCGGCGTAGTCGGGACGGGACTTTTCGTCGGGATGGCTACGATGGTGCTGGTGGCGCGCAACAACGGGAAGATCGACGTCTTGCGCCCTCATTGAGCCGCTCGCAGATGTTTGAGTGAACTCCCGCGCAGAGCTTAAGCAAGAACTGACCTCGATTTATCGGGCGGCTATCGCTGCCGTCGATCCGGCGGTGCTGATCGGGCGCGCGCTGGATGGGACGATCCCGGGTTCGCAGCAAGTTGCGGATCTGATCGCGAATTCGCGCCGCGTATTTGTGCTGGCGATCGGCAAGGGTTCCTATGCGATGGCATCGGAGCTCGAAAGGCGGCTTGATGAAAAGATCGCCGGCGGACTTGCGGTCATACCGCGGGGTCTGGAGATCGCAGCGAAGCCATCGCGATGTCGATGCTTGCCGAGCGCTCATCCGGTTCCCGACCAAACCTCGGCGGATGCGGCGATTGCCGCGCTGGAACTCCTTAAGAAGGTAAAGGGCAAAGACCTCGTAATCGTTGCGCTCAGCGGAGGCGCCTCCGCGATGTTCGTCGCGCCGGCCGAGGGACTCACTCTCGATGACAAAATCGCGACCAACGCCGCGCTGCTCAGGTCGGGTGCGACGATCAAGGAACTGAACTGCGTCCGCAAGCATCTGTCGGCGGTAAAGGGTGGGAACCTGGTCCGATCGATTCCGCGCGCGGCGACCGTGGTCGCGCTGATTCTTTCCGATGTACCGGGCGACGATCTCGCGACGATAGGTTCGGGGCTGACGGTCCCGGATCCCACCACGTTTTCGGACGCGATAGCGATTATGAAACGACGGCGCATCTGGGGACGCACCCCGGAACGCGTGCGCGACCACCTGGAACAAGGTCTGGCCGGCGAAATTCCGGAAACTCCCAAGAGCAACGATCCAATTTTCACGCGCGTGACGAACCTGCTTATCGGAACCAACCACACCGCGGTTGAGGCAGCTGCCAGGGAAGCCGAGCGGCGAGGTTATACGATCCAGCGGGGCCGCGACCTGGCAGGTGAAGCTGACGACCTCGGGCGGGAATTGGCGCACGATCTCGCGAAGATCGACGCGCAGCGAGTCTGCGTGGTCGCCGGCGGGGAACCGACCGTGACCGTGCGCGGCGGAGGGCGGGGCGGGAGGGCGCAGCAATGCGCGCTGGCGATGGCGATGGAGCTGGCGCAGATCGCCCCGGATGCGAAAGTAGCAGCGGTTATAGCGGGCAGTGACGGGATCGATGGCCCGACGGACGCCGCGGGAGCGTTCGCCTTCGCCGATAGCGCGGAGCGGGCCGTCGTTGCCGGCATCGATCCCGCAACTGCAATGCGGCGCAACGACGCATACAGCGTGTTCGATTCGACAGGAGACCTGCTTCGCACGGGGCCAACTGGTACAAATGTCACGGATTTGTTTATCGGGCTGGCTAACTATTGAAATCGAAAAAAGCTAACGGTCAGGCATTCGAGCTGAGTCCGCGACGCAAGAACGGAAAGGCGCGCGCGGTCACGTTGATTGGTGGTGACGGCGTCGGGCCGGAAGTTATCGGCGCGGCAATCAAAGTAATCGAGGCGACCGGCGTCGACATCGATTGGGATCGGCAGGCCGCGGGCGCCTACGCACTGAAACGATTCGGCACCCCCGTACCCGACGCGCTGATCGATTCATTGAAGCGTACCGGCGTGGCGCTCAAAGGGCCGCTGGAGACGCGCTCGGGCGAGGGCTATCGATCGATCAACGTTTACCTGCGCAAGACCTTCGACCTCTATGCGAACCTGCGACCGACGCTGAGCTTCGCGGGAGTGCATACGCCGTTTCGCAACGTCGACCTGATCGTGGTGCGCGAAAACACCGAAGACCTCTACTCGGGCATCGAACACGTGGTCGCGCCCGGAGTGGTTGAGAGCATCAAGGTGATAACCGCGCGCGCATCGCGGCGGATCGCGCGCTTCGCATTCGAGTACGCGCGCCGGCACAAGCGCAAATCGCTGACCGCGATCCACAAGGCCAACATCATGAAGCTCTCGGACGGCCTTTTCATTCGATGCGCGCGAGGGGTCGCCAACGATTACCCCGAAATCAAGTACCGCGAGCAAATCGTCGACGCGGCCTGCATGCGGCTCGTAACCGATCCCGCATCGTTCGACGTGCTACTGCTGGAGAATCTGTACGGCGACATCGTGTCGGACCTGTGCGCGGGCCTGGTCGGCGGGCTCGGCCTCGTTCCGGGCGCGAACTACGGCGACAAGGGCGCGATTTTCGAGGCGGTGCACGGGACGGCGCCCGATATCGCCGGCAAGGGCATCGCGAATCCGATTGCGGCGATTCTGTCCGGCGCGATGATGCTGGACTACCTGGGGCATCGGCGGGCCGGAGACGCGATCCGCGCGGCGACCGGCGCGGTGCTGAGGTCGGGACGCGTGCTGACGGGGGATATCGGCGGAAAAGCGACCACCGAAGAGATGACCGCCGCGGTCATCCGCGCGATGCAACGTGCGAAGTGATCCATCTTTCGCCGCGTTTTTTGCTCGGCTATTAAGAAGGGTCTTATGAGCAAGGCGGCAGCTATCCGGAAACCGGGCGATCGGCTTCCCCCCGGTCAGACGTTGACCGACAAGTTCCCCGTGCTGAGCTATGGACCCGCTCCGCGCTTCGATGCGGCCAAGTGGGATTTTCGCGTGGTGGGCCTGGTCGAAAAGCCGTTGCGTTTCACCTATCAGCAGTTTCGCGAGCTGCCGCAGACGCGCCAGGTGAGCGATTTCCACTGCGTCACGACGTGGTCGCGGTTCGACAACACCTGGGAAGGCGTCAAGGTGCTGGACCTGATGAAGCTGGTGACGCTGGCTCCCGAAGCGCGCTTCGTGATTGTTCATTGCGACGGCGGGTACACGACCAACCTGCCGCTGGAAGAATTTCTCGATGACGACGTGATATTGGCGCATCGGCACGATGGCCACGATCTGGAGCTCGACCACGGCTGGCCCTTACGGCTGGTGGTGCCGAAGCTCTACGCGTGGAAGAGTGCGAAATGGGTGAGGGCGCTGGAATTCAGCGATATCGACCGGCGCGGATTCTGGGAGGTTCGCGGGTATCACAATCACGCGGACCCGTGGCGCGAAGAGCGCTATTCTTTCCAGGAAGATTCGGACGAATAGCCCCTCGCGTGGAGTGGGCGTCGCTTGAGCATCGGACAATTCGATCGCGATCAAAGCCTCACGCGGTTTCGCGGCGAGGAGTTTGATGTCGCGATAATCGGCGGCGGAATCAACGGCGCCGCGATCGCGCGCGATGCGGCGATGCGTGGGTTGCGGGTCGCGCTGGTCGAGGCGGGAGACTTCGCGGGCGGGACGTCATCGCGATCCTCCAAGCTGATTCACGGCGGATTCAGGTATCTCCCTCAGGGACAGCTTCGACTGGTTCACGCCGCGTTGCGCGAGCGCGAGCTGCTGCGCCGGCGAACCGCGCCGCACCTGGTCCATCCGGTGCGTTTTCTGTTTCCGACCTACAAGGGGCGCGGGTACGGCCGATTCATGATGTCGGCCGGGCTGTGGCTCTACGACCTCTTTGCGTGGATGCCGCGCGCGGAATGGCATCAGAGTCTTTCGGCGGCGCGAGTGCGCGAGATGGAGCCGGCGCTGGCGCGAAGCGGGTTGCGCGGCGGAGCGCTCTATTACGATGCGTGGGGAGACGATGCGCGGCTGACGCTGGAGAATGCGCTGGACGCATCGCTGCACGACGCGGCTGTCGCCAACTACGTCGCGGTTGAGGGGCTGTCGAAGGCAAACGGGCGAATTGCGGCCGCAGCTTTGCGCGATCGGATTACGGATGATTCGATCGAGTTGCGCGCGCGCGTATTCGTGAATGCCGCGGGGCCGTGGGTCGATCAGATCCGGCGGATGGACGATCCGCGCGCCGGCGCCAGCGTGCGCCTGACCAAGGGCGTTCACCTGGTATTCTCGCGAGCCGTGTTGCCGGTCCACGACTGGCTGGTACTGACTTACGACGAAGGCCGAATCGTGTTCGTGATGCCGCACGAGCGCTACGTCGTCGTGGGAACGACCGACACCGACTACAACGGGGATGCCGCCGCGGTGACCACCGATGAGACGGATCTTCGGTATCTGCTCGCGGTCCTTGCGGAGAGCCTGCCCGGGATCAAGCTTGGCAAGAGCGACGTGCTATCCAGCTTCGTGGGTCTGCGCTCGCTGGTCCTGAACGGAGAAGGATCGCGGGCGCCATCCTCCGTGTCGCGCGAAGAAGTGATCCTCGAGAGTACTTCGGGATTGGTGACGGTCGCAGGCGGCAAGCTGACGACCCATCGAGAGATTGCGGAGAAGGTGGTGGACAAGCTCGCAAAGGAGTTGGGGCATCCCGCGAGTCCCTGCTCGACGCAGCGTACGCCTCTGCCCGGAGCACGGTTGAGCGAGGCGTCGCAGGCCGATGCCGAGATTTTGGCGAAGGTGGCGCGGCCCGCGCGGGAGATGCTTACCTCGCGCTACGGCACACGCGCGATCTTGCCGGGCCGAGTGGCAGCGGAGGAACCGGCACTGGCGAGCCGGCTAGTCTCCAACCTTCCGATTCTCGGCGCCGAAGTTGTGCACGCGGTCAGAAATGAGATGGTCACGACGCTGGCGGATTTCATGGTGCGGCGGACCAGCGCCATCTGGCGGTGGCCATCGGAAGCCGAGGTGGCGGCGCCCGCGGTTGCGCGACTGATGGCCCGTGAACTTAAGTGGGATGCAGCGCGCATTGACCGCGAGATGGCGGAGTTTCGAAGCGACCTGGCGGGCAGGCGGCTCGCGTCGTATGGCGGAAACACCAGCACAACTACGTAAGCGCGCGGAGCGCATCGGAAAGGTTCTCGCCGGACTTTACCCGAAGGCGCGCGTCAGCCTGGACTTCAAGACCCCGTGGCAGTGCCTCGCGGCGACTATCCTGTCGGCGCAATGCACCGACGAACGCGTGAATCGCGTTACACCGATCCTGTTCAGGGAGATTCCCGATCCGGCCGCGATGGCCGCTGCTGACCCGACGCGGGTACAGGAGTTGATCGCCAGCACGGGATTTTTCCGGCAGAAGACGAAATCGCTGATGGGTGCGGCGAAGGCGATCGTCGAGCATCACAAGGGCAAGGTTCCGGACAGGCTGGAGGAGTTGGTCAGGTTACCGGGGGTAGGGCGCAAGACGGCCAATGTGATCCTGGGGCACGTCTACGACAAGCCCGGGTTCGTGGTGGACACGCACGTGCGCAGGCTCAGTTACCGGCTGGGTCTTACGTCTTCGCAGGACCCTGAGGAGATCGAGCAGGAGGTAGGCGCGCTGTTGCCGCCGTCTGAATGGACGCCATTTTCGATGCGTCTGATCCTGCATGGACGCCAGGTGTGCTTTGCGCGCGGTCCCCGCTGCGAACTGTGCGCAATCGAGAAGGAATGTCCAAAGATCGGCGTTTCTTCGCCACGCGAGAAAAGTGCAGTAAAGGGGCGGCAGAGGCGTATTTGAACAGATCTTCCGACGTGTAATAATCTTGCCGTCGAGCACCTGGTTCCCCAGGGCAGTCCCGTGAAACTTCGGCTGGAGGACATAACCGCCGAGGCGAAGGAGGTATCCTTCGCCGAGTCGGAAATCGAAATTAATCGGATACTTGCGCAAGGTCCGGTCCGCGAATATCACGTGAAGGCTCCGATTGCAGTTACGCTTTCTCATTATCGAGCGGGCACCGATTTGTTCTTCTCGGGCCAGCTCAAGGCGCATACGGTTGCGACCTGTGCGCGCTGTGCGGAGGAGTTCGACGGCTCCAACGAGCGCGCGTTCCGGCTGGTGATGGCGCCGAAGTCCGTCGGGATGGAAACCGATCCGGGGCTGCGCGCCGACGACCTGGAGTTTTCGCTCTACGATGGCGACCAAATCGACCTGGGACCGTTGGTGCGCGAGCAGCTCCTGCTGGCGCTGCCGACGCGGCCGCTGTGCAAGGACGATTGCCGCGGGCTGTGCGCCCATTGTGGAATCAATCTCAACCGCGGACAGTGCCAGTGCCGCGCGCCGGCACCCGATCCGCGCCTCGCAGTGTTGCGTTCGCTCAAGATCGTTCGCAACTGAAATCAATCCCAACAGGAAGAAACGTCCATGCAAGCACCCAAGCGCCGTACCTCTCACTCCAAGAAGAACAAGCGCCGCGCCCACGACGCGCTGCGGCCGGTGAATCCCGGCACCTGCTCGAATTGCGGTGAGCCGGTGATGCCCCATCGCGTGTGCCGCCATTGCGGCTCCTATCGCGGCCGCGAACTCGCGCCGGTCGAGGAATAAGTCTCCCCCAGGGAGTAAGCCGTGAGAGTCGCGCTTGACGCGATGGGCGGCGATCTCGCCCCGAAGGCCGCGGTAGAAGGCGGCGTCCTGGCGGCTCGCGATTTTGGCATCGAGGTCATCCTGGTAGGTGACCGCGACGTCATCGCGCGCGAGCTCGCCACCCAGCCGACCGGCGGCCTGAAAATCCGCATCGAACACGCCCCCGAAGTGGTGTTGATGGATGATTCGCCGCTCGAATCGATCATCAACAAACCGCACTCCTCCCTGCACGTCGGCTTCGAGCTGGTGAAGAATCACGACGCCGATGCGTTCGTGAGCGCCGGCAACTCCGGCGCGATGATGGCGGCGGCGATGGTTATCCTGGGAAACCTGGGTCCGATCGACCGTCCCGCGATCGCATCGCCGGTGCCGACCACGCAAGGGCTCGCATTGCTCATCGATGCGGGCGCGAATACGGAAGTCAAGCCCGTCAACCTGGTGCAGTTCGCCGTGATGGGCAGCGTCTATTGGCGGCGCGTGCGCAACATCTCGCGCCCGCGCGTGGGAATCCTGTCCAACGGCGAGGAGGCATCGAAGGGTACCGACCTGACCCGTGGCGCGGCCGCGACGCTGAGCCAGATGGGCTCGTACGTTAACTACGTCGGCTACGTTGAAGGCCGCGACATCAATCGCGGCAAGGTTGACGTGATCGTAACCGACGGCTTTACGGGCAACGTCGCGCTCAAGACCATGGAAGGCTTCGCATCGTTCATGCTCGGCAACCTGCGCGAGCTGTTCGGCGGCAGCTGGCCGGGACGCCTGGCCTACCTGCTGGTGCGCAAGCGGATGGCCTCGATGCGTGAGCAGCTCGACCCGCACGAGACCGGTGGCGCGCCCCTGCTAGGGGTCAACGGCGTGGCGATTATTGCGCATGGTTCATCGAACGCGCGCGCGATTCGCAACGCGGTACGCGCGGCCGGCGACGAGGCGCTGGTGAATCACGTCAATGTCGAGATCGCGGAGATTCTGGCGCGATCGCAGCCTGCTACCGTGGCCGGCAAACCGGCGGGCAAGGGCATTCGCGCGCTGTTCAGCCGGATGCGCGAACGGCTGCATCGCCATCCCAGGGAATCAGAAGCTCCCAAGGTTCCCGAGGGGCATCTTGAGCCGCACGTCACGAACCACGTGGCGCCACTCCCGGCGGAGCGCGAGAGGATTGTAGAAGAACCACCTCATGCCGGGCAGGATAAAGCGCCCACCGGTGAGTTGAAGGCGCACACCGGAGACCTGAAGGTGGCGACGAACGGGGCCAAGCCGCACGACGCGGAGAAGCCCCGCGAGGAAGAGCCTTCGGATGCGGCATCGAAACCGATCAAGCATGAACCGACCTGAGCAACTGGAGCATCGATGAAACTGGCATTTCTCTTCCCCGGACAGGGATCGCAAAAGGTCGGAATGGGATCCGAGTTGGCGAGAAATTTTCCGGTCGCACATGCGACCTTCGCGGAAGCGAACGAAGCGCTGGGCTTCGATCTCACCAAGCTCTGTTTTGAAGGGCCGGAAGATCAGCTCAGGCTCACGATGAACACGCAGCCTGCAATCGTTGCGACATCGATCGCGGCGTTGCGGGTCTATGAAAAAGAAGTAGGCAAGCCTCCCGAGCTGGCCGCAGGGCACAGCCTGGGCGAATACAGCGCCCTGGTGGCGGCAGGAGCGATCGAGTTCGGCGCAGCGCTGCGGGCATTGCGAGAGCGTGGACGCTTGATGCAGGAAGCTTGCCCGGCGGGAGAGGGCGCGATGGCCGCGCTAATCGGGCTGGACCTGGCGGCAGTGACCGAGATTTGTCGCGAGGTGAGCGTTGACGGCTCGATCGCGGTCCCGTCGAACCTGAATGCGCCGGGACAGATCGTGATCGCCGGTCATGCAGGCCCGGTGCGGCGGGCGCTCCAGATCGCCAAGGAGCGCGGCGCAGGCGCATCGCAGGAACTGAACGTCAGCGCGCCATTCCATTGCCCCTTGATGGAGCCCGCCCGCAAAGGGATGGAGCCCGTGTTGAATGCGCTCAAGGTGAGCCCGATGAAATTCGGCGTGGTTGCGAACGTGACCGCGGAGGTCAATCGCGACTCCGGCCGAGTGGCAGCGCTGCTGACCGAGCAGATCACCGCGCCGGTGAAATGGGAAGACTCGATGAAGACGATGATCGCGGCGGGGGTTACCGACGCGGTGGAATTCGGCGGGCGGGTGCTGATGGGCATGATGCGGCGGATCGACCGCAACGTGAAGGTGAAGCCGCTTGAGGATATCGCATCGCTGAACGCCGTAAAGGAATCGATCGGCGGCCAAGGCTGACTTGCTTGAAGCCCCTTAAGACCTTATGCTGCGCTGTTACTTGTCCGAGGCGATGCGAAGGGGGTTGAGAGCGCATCGAGCCGCGGCGACGAATTGGTATTTGGAAAAGCGGCTGTGCTGTGCCGCGGTGCCCAGGAGGAACTAAAGCACGATGGCTTCAGACATCGAAACCAAGGTTCGCGAAAAGATCAGCGAGCAGCTCGGTGTGGCGGCGGACGAGGTCAAGCCCGACTCTTCGTTCATCGAGGATCTCGGGGCCGACTCGCTCGACATCGTCGAGCTGGTGATGGCGCTGGAAGAGGAATTCAACGTCGAGATTTCCGACGAAGATGCCGAGAAAATCCGCACCGTCAAGGACGTCGTCGCTTACATCGAGGCTCACAAGAGCTGAACTTCCGCTGGTCATTCCAGTTACATTTCCAGGCGCGCTCCCGATCGTATAGCGGGGCGCGCGCAGGGCGGGGTTGAGCGATGCGTTGTCCATTTTGCAAGCATCGCGATACCCGGGTTATCGATTCGCGCCTGTCGGGCGACGGCGATACTATCCGGCGTCGGCGCGCCTGCCCGGAATGCGACCGGCGCTTCACGACTTACGAACGCGTCGAGGATACCGTCCCGGTGGTGGTCAAGAAGGATGGACGCCGGGAACCGTTCGATCGCGCCAAGATTATCGGCGGCCTCAAGCGGGCCTGCGAGAAGCGGCCCGTATCGATGGAAACGATCGAGGCGATTGCGGATCGAATCGAGCGCCAGGCCGCCGAGAGCGGATCGAAAGAAATTCCCAGCTCGGATATCGGCACGGCGCTGATGAACGAGCTGCACTCGATTGACCAGGTCGCGTACGTGCGGTTTGCCTCCGTTTATCGTTCTTTCAAGGATATCGACGAGTTCATGCATGAGCTCGAAGACCTGATTCGCTTGCGCAAGGAAACCCCACCGGGCGAGCAACGACCTCGCGACAAGAAGGGTGAGTCCTCGGCTTCCTGATGCGCGCGTATCGGCGCGCGAAAAAAACGATCGCCGGTTCATGCGGCGGGCGCTGGTACTGGCTGGACGACGGCTTGGGCAAACTACGCCGAACCCCAGCGTCGGCTGCGTCCTGGTGCGTGGCGGCAAGGTAGTCGGGGAGGGGGCGACGGGAGTTGGGGGACGCCCGCACGCGGAGGCGGTTGCGATCGGCAGGGCGGGACGGCGCGCTCGCGGCGCGACGGCATATGTGAGCCTGGAGCCGTGCGCGCATACCGGCAAAACCCCGCCGTGTGCAAAAACCCTGGTCGAGGCTGGAGTGGCGCGCGTTGTGGTGGGATGTCTCGATCCGTATCCACCCGTGCGCGGGCGCGGGGTCGCGATTCTGCGACGCGCTGGAATTGCGGTTGAGACCGGAATGCTCGAAGCCGAGTGCCGGCGGATGAACGAGGGGTTTATCGCGCGGGTGACGCGTCGGCGTCCTTTCGGAATTCTCAAGCTTGCGATGTCCCTCGACGGGAAGATCGCCGCGGCTTCCGGCGATTCGCAGTGGATCAGCTCCGAGGAATCGCGCGCAATCGTCCATCGATGGCGCGGCGAGGGCGACGCGGTGGTTGTGGGGGCGGGCACGGTCATCGCGGACAATCCGCGCCTGACCTGCCGGACTCCCGGAGGAAGAGATCCAGTGCGCGTCGTGGTGGATGCGGCGCTGCGCGTTTCGCCTCATGCCCTGATGTTCACCGAGCGCTCGGATGCCGGTGCGATCCTGGTAACCACGGCGCGGAATCTCGCGCGAGCCCGCAAACGCTATGCGAATGAACAGGTCGAAGTTATTGCCTGCCGCGACTCCCGGGGTCGAATCGATCTCCGCGCCATGATGGCCGAGTTCGGCAGGCGTGGATGGTGCAAGGTGCTGTTCGAGGGCGGGGCGCATCTGGCTGCCTCCGCGCTGGAGTCGGGAATTATCGATCGGCTGGCATTGTTCGTCGCACCCAAAGTCGTGGGCGCCGGGATATCTGCTATCGAGGGAATGGACACGCGGCGCATTCGCGACTCGCTTCGGGTTGCGGACCTGTCGATACGACGGGTTGGACCCGACCTCCTGCTGGAGGGGCGCCCTTTGCGCTGACCGGCAGGTCCGCTGGTTACGCAAAATTGGCAATGGTAATATCCCGTTTACGGGCAGGGCGATGGCATCGTATCCGCTAGAGGAAGTCTTTCAGCAGATCCGCGACGGCCGGATGGTCGTGATGATCGCCGAGGAACGCGATGACGCGGAAGGCGACCTCGTGATGGCCGCGGAGAAGATCACGCCCGATGACGTGAACTTCATGGCTCGCGAAGGGCGCGGCATCGTGTCGGTCGCGCTGACCGACAAGCGCATGCGCGAGCTGGGTATTCCGCTTTCGCATTCCAGCGAGATTGGCGCCGAAGTCACAGAACAGGCCGGCGCGCTGATTGATGCACGCGAAGGGGCGACTACGGGAATCTCCGCAGCCGACCGTTCGCTGGTAATCCAGATAGTCGCATCTCCGGAATGCGGACCCCAGGACATCGTGATGCCAGGGCATATCCTGCCGCTGATGTCGCTGAGCGGCGGCGTCATGATGCGCATGGGGCGTGCGGAAGGCGCGGTGGACCTGGTCCGCAGCGCGGGACTCGATCCCGCGGCGGCGCTGTGCACGATTCTTCGCGACGATGGCGAAGCGGCGCGGCTTCCCGAACTGCGCAAATTTGCGGCCGATCACAACCTGCCGCTGTGCTTCATCAAGGATCTCGTGGCACATCGTCTGACCAACGAAATCCTGGTGCAGCGGGTATCGGAAGCGCCGTTCCGCCTGCTCAAGGGCGAGTTCAAGGCGGTGGTCTTCCATAACGTGGTCGATGGCCGTGAGCATCTGGCGCTGGTCAAAGGCAACGTCGGCGACGGACGTCCCGCGTTGGTGAGACTTCATTCCGAGTGCCTGACGGGAGACGTGTTCGCATCGAAGCGGTGCGATTGCGGCGAGCAGCTCGAACAATCGATCGATTTGATCCTGCAGGCTGACGCCGGCGTGATCATCTATTTGCACCAGGAAGGCCGTGGAATCGGGCTGGGTAACAAAATTCGCGCCTACGCCTTGCAAGACACGGGTCTCGACACGGTCGAAGCGAACCTGCAACTCGGGTTCGAGGAAGACCTGCGCGACTACGGCATCGGGGCGCAGATTTTGCGCGACCTGGGCGTGGGCGAGGTCAAGCTGCTCACCAACAACCCGCACAAGATCGAAAGCCTGAAACGGTACGGGGTAAACGTCACGCGCATCCCGCTCGAGGTGGCGCCGCACGTGGTCAATATCGGCTACCTGCGAACCAAGAAGGAAAAGCTCGGGCACTTGTTCTCCGAGCTGAAGCTGATTACCTGATTGGCGCGGCGGAGTGCGTGCCGCGCTTCTGCAACTGAGATTGGCTGTATGGGAATTCGTCACCAGGGGCGTGAACTCGCCCTCCAGGCGCTCTACCGGATGGACATCTGCGGGGGCGCATCGAACGAGGACCTGCGGGTCTTCTTCGAGAATTTCACCGCCGACGATTCGGCGCGGCGCTTCGCGATTAAGCTGATCGACGGTGTGGCAGGCGAGATCCCGGGACTGGACAAGCAGATCGCCGAGACGCTGGAGCATTGGTCTATCGCGCGGCTATCGCGCGTCGATCACAACATCCTGCGCCTGGCGCTCTTCGAACTGCTGCGGATGAAGGACATTCCTGCGCGGGTCACCATCGATGAGGCGATCGAGCTCGCCAAAGCGTACGGCGACCAGGACTCCGGACGGTTCGTCAACGGGGTGCTGGATGAAATCGCCGGACGATTGAATTTGAAACAAAAGGGTGAACCCGCCGATGCGACCAAGGCCGAGTAGCTGGGTACTGCGCGCGGCGTTGGCGGTATGGGCCATGCTCGCGATTGCGGGCTGCGGGTATCATTTCGCGGCATCGGGTTCCAATCTCCCCAGCGGCGCGCAGACCATCTACGTGGCGCGATTCACAAATCGCACGCGTGCGACCGGTATCAATGACGTGTTCATGCGCTATCTCAAGGATGAGATCGCGCTGCATCATCGACTGCGGCTGGTGGACAGTCCGCAGGAAGCCGACCTCCAGCTGACCGGCGAAATCCTCGCCATCACGCCGATCCCGTCGTCGTTCAACTCAGTCCTGGAGCCGACGATCTACAATCAATCGATGAGCGTGTCGGCGCAGCTCAAGGACTTGCGCACCAACAAGCTCATCTGGAGCACGAGCTCGATGGGTAATCTTCAGCACGTCCCGGTAGTAGCGCAGGCGGTGGTCCCGACGCTGCCAACGTTCGTGCAGGGAAACTTGCGCGGCTCGGATATTGCGAAGATGCAGGACATGCAGGTCGCGACGACACAGGGAGCACAGGGGCAGGACACGATGATGCAGAACGTGGCGAAGAACCTGTACGCATCGATGGCTGAAGGGTTCTGATCGCGAAGGGCAGGCGGGGCGGCGGATGCCGGTCGATAACGCACTCGGATTTCTACGCAGCCTGGAGAGCAATCGGCCGCTCACCGACGCGATCGTGGTGTTCGGTCCCCACGGATTTCTCCGGGAGACGGTGGTCAGCGCGGTGGCAGCGCGGCTTGCCGCGCAGAAATTCCAATATCGATCATTCCAGGTAGGAGCGGGCGGCGATTTCGCGGGTGCGCTCGATGAGCTCGGGGCCGCGGATCTGTTCGCAGCAAAGCGGCTCGTCGTATGCCGCGTGCTCAAGTCGCATCGCGACCGCGGGGGCGGCGAGGAGACTGTCGAAGACGAGGACGCGGGGCCATCGCGGGCCGCGCCCGCCGGCGGCGAAGCGGCCCTGGCCGAGGCGATAGAACGCGGAACCGCGCCGAACCATCTCGTGCTGGTTTATGAACGGGATAACGTTCCCGCGCGCATCCGCAAGTCGGCGGAGCGATCCAGCGCCCTGGTAGCCTGCCTGCGCCCCTTCGACAACCAGGTTCCCGACTATGTTCGGAGCTTCGCGCGAATCAAGGGTCTGAAGCTGTCCTCGGAAGCTGCCGGGTTCCTCGCGGATCGACATGCGGGAGACCTGGCGGCGATAGCCAATGCGCTCGACAAGGCAGCTTTGTCCTCCGACGCAGGCAAGGCGCTCGGTCCCGATGATTTCGGCGAAGCCGGCTCCCGGCGGATGCCGGACATCTTTGAAATCGCGGACAGCGTGGCGCGTGGACGAGCATCGGGCGCACTCGGCCAAATCGATCGGGCGCTCGCCTTCGGCCGCGACCCGATCGAGATATTGGCGGTCGAGGTCATCCCGGTGATGCGCCGGATGATGATCGCGGCATCGATGCTGGCGCGCCGGCGGGGGCCCGGGGAGATTGCCGCTGCGATCGGCGGATCGCCCACCAGTGGCCTGGTCACGCGCGCCCTCGACGGAGCGCGCAAGTTCGGCCTGGAACGTCTGCGCAAGAGCTATGCGCGCGCAACGCAGCTCGACGCAGACTTCAAGAATGGAAATATCAAGGAGCGCGAGCAGGCGCTGGGCGCACTACTGCTGGAACTGATGGGATAAGTCCTTCTCCCGGAGGTACAAGGCGCCCGGCTCGCGAGGCGTCCTGAGGACCGGCGGGACGAACGGAGCCTCTGTGCGCGCTGCGCGGACGGATGAGGGCCGGTCGCGTTACGCCTTTTTTTGGGCCTTGTGCAGCCGGGAGCTCAGGCGGGCGATCTGGCGGCGAGCGGTGTTGCGATGCAGTGTCTTGCTGCTGGCGGCTTTCTGCAGGGCGCGGCTCGCCTGGCGCAGCTTGTCGGATGCGGTCGAGTCGCCGGTGGCGATAGCATCGGCGGCGACTTTCACGGCATTGCGAACACGCGATTTGATCGCGCGGTTGCGTTCCTGGCGTTTGAGGTTCTGTCGATGGCGCTTTTGCGCCGACGGATGAACGGGAATATGCGGCATGACCCACGCACGCTAACAGCGTGGAAAATACGGGTCAATATGCAGGGCCATTCAATCCTGTCTCTCGAATTGCTTCGCGGCAGACGGGATGACCACCCCCGGAATCTTGCGCGAGACCCAGATATGGATCGCGGTGGAGATGTCGACCGGCTCATCGAGTGATCCCGCCTTGAGAGACACGACATTGGCCCCGCGCACCTGGTGCCATACGCGTGATCCGCAGATTGAGCAGAACATGCAATCCATCGTGCGTCCGCTGTCGGTAGGACGCGTCCACGTCTTCGGAGAGCCGTGGGTCACCCTAAAGGCGGGAAGGGGAACGCGAAGCGACATGCCGAATGCCGACGCGGACTGTTTCTGGCATTCGCGGCAGTGGCAGACATAGAGAGCCATTGGCTGGCCGCTGAACTCGTAACGAAGTTCACCGCACTGGCATCCTCCGGTTGGCATACAGAACCTCCCCCAATCAGTTCTTCTCCCTCCGGGAGCGGCACTTACGGTCGGGAAAAGGACATTCCGCTGATCATTCCCTTCCTTCTTCAAGCGCCTTCTTTGCTTCCTGCCACAGAGCCTCGAGTTCCGGAGGCGACAGTTTGGTCAGCTTCACTCCACGCGCCGCCGAGATGCGTTCGACTTCGCCGAAGCGGGCTACGAACTTGTCGCAGCTGCGGCGCAGCGTCTGTTCGGCGTCGCGGCCGAGGAAGCGCGGCAGATTGGCCATCGCCAGCATCATGTCGCCGACTTCTTCCGCGGCCGATGCCTGGTCGCCTGCGTCCAATGCTCGCTCCACTTCATCGGCCTCCTCGCGAATCTTGGCGAGAACCTCGCGAGGGTCCTGCCAGTCCATCCCGAGGCGGCGCGCCTTCACGCCCAGCTTCTCCGCGCGCATCAGGGAGGGCAGGGCGCGCCCGGTTTTCTCGAGCGAGGACCGTTTCTTCGGCTTTTTTTTCTCTCGGTCCTTAATCTTCTCCCACAGCTCCAAAACTTCCTCGACGGTCGCCGCTTTCGATTCCCCGTAAACGTGAGGGTGCCGCCGGACGAGCTTCTGGGCGGCCTCTTCCAGCAGTTTTCCGACCGCGGGTCCGTCTGACTCGGACGCGATAGTGGCGGTGAACAGGGCCTGCACGATGAGGTCGCCGAGCTCTTCGGCGATGTCGCCTGGATGCTCCGATGCGATCGCATCGACGACTTCGTAGGCTTCTTCGAGCAGATGGCGCGAGGTGTCGCCAAGCTTCTGTTCGCGATCCCACGGGCATTTCTCCCGCAGCTCGCGAATGGTGGAGATCAGCCGGACGAAAGATTCGTGGTCGTCGTGCTTAAGAGATCGTTTAGGCATCCGGCCCTGCTACCTGGCCATCACGATCGGCGAAAGAACCTTCGAGGCCAGGAACTCCGACAAGTCCTGGAGACCATCGGCGGTTATTTCATGGCCGCAGTCGTATTCGCGATAGGTGAGCGGCACCCGCAGCTCGCGCAAGAGCTCCACCGAGGCACGCGCCCGCGCGATTTCGATCATGTCGTCGGCGCGTCCGTGCTGGACCATCGTCGGCAGGCGCTCCAGTGCTTCACTCTCCGTAACCGTATCGCGCAATTCGGGTGACAACCACGTAGACAGAGCCACCAACCCGGCATATTTGTCGGGATTCGAGAGCCCGAGACGATAGGCCATCACGCCGCCTTGGCTGAAACCGAGGATAACGAGCTTGCGGCGATTGACGGGATAGCGCTCGATGGCGGCATCGACGAACCGGCCGGCGGCGGCGACGGATTCTTCGATCGCCTCGCGGTCGGGCGGACTGCCCATCCGGATAGGGAACCATCCGTAGCCGCGCGTGGGGCCGATAGGAACCTCAAGCGGACCCTGCGGAGCGATGATCATGAAGCGGCCGTCAGCCACGTAGGGCGCAAGCCCGATGAGGTCCAGGGCGTTGGCGCCCCATCCATGCATCGCGATGATAGTGGGGTGGGGGCCATCGCCGGCCGGCTCCCAGACGGTGTGAATCAGGTCCATAGCGAGTGTCCTCCGCGCGGTCTTGGGGCATCATAGTCCCCCGCGACGAGGGGCTGCCAGCGACTACGGGAAGTGTTCATCAGGCAGTGAGAGTCCGCTATGTTATTTGGGCGCCGCTTCGGCGCATTGGCAGATCAAGGGAACAACTTTTTGATAATCGAGATGGTAGTCCTGCCGTGATGCCCTCCCGGATTCGGCGGGCGCTGCAGCCTTCGAAAACGACGCGTCAACAGATCGCGCTGGTCGCGATCCTGGCGTTGCTTTGTCTTGGCGCCGATGCGCCTGCGCCGACGGGACCGAACGGGATGATCGTCGGTGCGCTGGCAGGCGCTATCCTGCTCGCGATTGTCGCTACGGCATTTGCACGGCTTCTCCTGCCGCTGCGGAACGAACCCGAGTCCGGGCTCGATTCCGCGCTGATAACGCTTGGTGCACTTGCCGCGATCAAAATCGCGCTGGTGCCATTCTTCCCCGGGTTCGGCGCCGACGTGGGCAGCTACCAGGCGTGGGCCCTGCAGATCGCGACGCAGGGACCGGCGCATACCTACCAGGAGGGATACTTTCTCGACTATCCGCCCGGGTACCTCTACGGACTCTGGGTTGCCGGCCTGTTCGCCAAACTGGTCAATGCGTCGGGCGAGACGCTGCGGGTAATCGCCGAAAGCCCGGCCATCGTCGCGGATTTCTTCCTCGCGGCGACGATGTTTGCGTTCGTGAGGCGGACCGGCCGCGCCAGTATCGCGTTTGCGGCGGCCCTGATGGTCGCGCTCAATCCCGCGTTCCTGTTCGACACGGTGGTGTGGGGCCAGAGCGACTCGGTGTTGAGCTTCACGATGTTGCTCAGCGTGATCGCCTTGCTGGACGAGCAATACGATCTCTGCTGGGCGCTCGCGGCGATTTCCGTGCTCATCAAGCCGCAAGGTCTGATGCTGGTCCCGGTGCTGGGATGGTGGACCATGCTGGAGACGGACATCTGGCGATGGTTCCGCAGCGGGATGGTCGCGCTGATCGTTTTCATCATCGGGATAGCGCCGTTCCAGATTGGGCATCCCTGGAACTGGATTCTCGACCTGTACACTTCGACGGCCGCTTACTACCACGAGACCTCGGTTAACGCGTTCAACCTGATGGCGTTGATCGGCGGTTTGCGGCAGGGCGATGACGGCACGATCGGCGGTGTGTCGTACTTCGGGCTCGGGATGAGCATGCTCGTGCCGCTGTACGGGTTCATCGCGTGGATCCTGTGGCGCAAACGCAGCGCCCGGACGCTTGCATTCTCGGCCTTTATCGCGGTGTTCGGCTTCTTCATGGTCGCGCCGCGCATGCACGAGCGCTACCTGTACCCGGCGCTGGTGTTCACGATTCCGCTGGCGCTCGAATCGACCGCGATGCTTGCGCTGTTCGCGATTCTCAGCGCGACGTGCCTGTTCAACCTCGCGTACATCCTGCACACGCTGCAGACCGTCGTCTTCCTCGACTCACGGGACACGCTCGCCATGATTGCGTCCGGGGTGAACACCGTGCTGTTCGGAGTGGCGATCTTTTATGGCGTCACACGGCTCGAAGGTGCATCGGACGTCAGCTTCAACTTCTCGGAATTCACCAGGACGCTGTTCCCCGAACGCCCGCCCGTGCCCGAGCCGGAGCATCGGACGCCGCCGCTTGCCTGGAGCCAAACCGACACCGTGGCGATCGTCGCGCTGCTGGTCGTTGGTGCGTGTACACGCTTCTGGCATTTGGGGCATCCCAACGAGATCGTTTTCGATGAGATTCACTTCGTGGCCAACCAGGCCCGTCACTACCTGCACGGCGAATATTTCCTCGACCCTCATCCTCCCCTGGACAAACTCCTGATCACTGCGGGGATCTGGCTCTTCGGCGACAAGTCGTGGAGCTGGCGCGTCGGCAACGCCATCCTGGGGACAATCCTTATTGGGACCAGCTACTTGCTGGCGCGCAGGATGACGCATTCGCGCATCGCGGCGACGCTGGCCGGTGCGATCATCACGCTGGACGGGATGTTCCTGGTCGACTCGCGCATCGGTGTTATCGACATCGCCTACCTGACCTTCGCAGCGATCTCGTATCTCTTGTTCTTCAAGTTTCTCGAGACGCAGGGCACCGAAGCGCGACGCCGGGTGCTGCCGTGGTTGGGGTTGTCGCTGGGGCTGTGCGTGGCGAGCAAGCTCTACATTCCCGCGATTACCTTCCTCCTGGTAGTAGGATTCATGGTGTGGGTGCTGATGCGGGAGCCGGGGGCGGGCCGCCGCCGCGACCGGCGCGCGATAGGAGCGGTGATGCTGGTGGGCGGGGTCGCGTCGATCGCCTACATCGCGGTCTTCCTGCCGCACTTCTTCCTCGGATGGTGGGCGGGAATCGAAGACCTGTTCAACTATTACAAGGAAGTCGTCTGGTACGAAGGCAGCGTCGCGTCGGCCACCCATCCGTACTCGTCGCCCTGGTGGAGTTGGCCGCTGATGCTGCGGCCCATCGCCTATTGGCAGGATTTTCCCAAGACCGGAAAAGTTTCGACTATCTGGGGCGGCGGGAATCCGGTGCTGTGGTGGGGCGCCCTGACCGCGGTAACCATCACGGCGGTGCGCGCCTTCGAGCGTCCCAGCCTCGAACGATCGTTCCTGGTTATCGGCTACCTCGGCTATTTCATCATCTGGGCCTGGATCGGCCGCACGCTGTTCCTCTACCACTACATGGCGTCCGTCTATCTCGCGTACATCGCGCTCGCGTGGATTCTGCAGCAGTGCTGGGTGGGTGAGGCGGAGCCGTGGGAGCATCTGGCGCTCTTGCTGACAATCGCACCGGTCTTTGTGCTGGGAATAGGTCCAGCGTTGGGGGCAGTCCTGTTTGTCGTGATGATCGGAGCGTACTTCTACCTGCTGCGCACGCCGTATGCGGGCCAGTTCGTATGCGCGGTCTTCTGCGTGACCGCCGTGGTCCTGTTCATCTACTACTTCCCTGTCTGGACGGGTACGCCGATCGAGCGCGAGGGCTACTACGCGCGGATGTGGCTGCAGGGGCCCGGCCTGCGAGATTGGATCTGAGTCGATGAAGGCGAGGCCGGCCGCATACGTCATCGCGCTGTGCGCGATCGCGCTTCTCGCAACGCTCGGCCCGCGGGTCGCGCACGGCGCGGAGACCAACCTGCTGCTCAACGGCACCTTGGCGAAAGGCTCCGGAGAGCAGCCCGACGATTGGCGCACGGAAGCGTGGGTCAACGAGCCCGAGGCGTTTCAATACACGTGGACCCATCCCACGGACAGCGCCCCCGGACAGCTCATGGTCAACGCGCTCAAGCCCAACGACGCGCGCTGGATGCAGTCACTGACGCTTTCGCCCGGATGGTATCGCTTCAGCACGGAAGTTCGCACCGAGAATGTGGGCGCGCAGCAGACCGGCGCGAACATCTCGATCATGGAAGACGGCGCGATGTCCCCCGACATTCGCGGCACGGCAGGATGGCAACGCATCAGCTTCTACCTGCAGGTCGGGGGCAACGGCGCCGATATCGAGTTGGCGCTGCGGGTCGGAGGATTCGGCAGCCTGAACACGGGCAAGGCGTTCTTTCGCAACGTGACGGCGGAGAAGCTCGCCGCGCCGCCGCCCGATGCGACTCCGTTGTACGATCTCACCGCGATTCGCAAGGCGGCGATTCCCGAGCCGATCGGGCACCCGGTAACGCTGGTCGCATCGTTCATTTTTCTCGCCCTGGTGGCACTGTATGGATGGCGGTTGTTCGGCGCCGCCGAGCCGGTGGCCAGGGCTGCCCAGGCGCCTCAGCCCAGGATCAAGGAGAAGAGTAAAGCCAAGGGGCGGCGATGAGATCCGAATCCGCCAATCAGCGCCGTCTCGAAGCGGCGCTCTTTGTGGTGCCGTTCCTTAGCTACGCGTTTTTCTACCAGGGATCGGACCAGAGCACCGCGGCTCGCTTCGACCTGATGCGATCGATCCTGGAGCGGGGCACGCTCTGGATCGACGGCTTCTGCGGATACAACACCGCCGACATCATCAACTTCGGCCCGCACATCTACTCGGTGAAAGCTCCCGGCACTTCGCTGGTCAGCCTTTTGCCGTGGGTGGTAGTGCGGCTGCTGTTCCTGCCGATCATGTCCCGGAACGAGCCGCTGTACTGGGCGCTGGTGACCTACGTAACGATCGTGGTCACCATCAGCGCGCTCATCGCACTGCTGTGCGTGGTGATGTACCGCTTCGCGCGCTTCCTCGGGGCATCCGATGGGCGTGCGGCGGGCGTCGCGTTGATCCTTGCCTTCGCGACGATCGTGTTTCCTTACGCAACCGAGATGACCGGAGAACCCTTCGCGGGGGCGTTTGCGTTCATCAGCTTTTACCTGGTCGCGACCCACAATGCCGACTCGCGATCGCGGCGTGCATTTCTGGCCGGGCTGCTGGCGGGTCTTGCGGTGCTCAACGACTATCCGACGCTGCTGGTGGCGGCCGCGATCGGTTTTTACGCGCTGTACCGGTTTCGTCGTATCGGTCCGATCGCGGCATTTTCGGCGGGCGCCGGAATCACGGCGCTTGTCATGTTCGGCTACAATTGGGGCGCTTTCGGCAATCCGCTGTTCTTCAGCTACCAGGCTTTCAAGCTGCCCGGGAACGAACAGTTTCCGGAGCAGGCGGTCGGCTTCGTCGGTCTGACGTATCCGAAGCTCAACATTCTCTGGAACATCCTGATCGATCCGCAGCGTGGGTTGTTCTTCTGCAATCCGATTCTGCTGCTGGTCATTCCCGCCGCGGGTTATTTCTTTCGGCGCCGCGAGCTGCGCGCGGAATGGTACGTCACGATCTTTTCCTTTGCCGCGCTGATTCTATTCAACGCTTCGTATGGGGAATCGATCGTGTCGTGGGGCGGGGGGACAGCGACCGGGCCGCGCCAGATTGTCGCGGCGGTCCCGTTCATGGTGCTGACGCTCGCTTTCCTGCCGGCCGCCTGCAACTGGTTGCTGACCGCGCTCGCCTCCCTGTCAGCCTTCATCATGCTGATAGCCACCGCGACCAATCCGCATTTTCCCTACGAATACGAAAACCCGGTGCGCGATTTCGCGTTGCAGCAGTTCATGCGGGGCGATTTCGGCACCAATCGCGATGCGTATTTCGGCGGCGACATGATCGTCGGCGATTCGATCGCGTTCAACCTCGGCAAGCTGGTGGGATTGCCGCGGCCGATGCAGTTATTGCCGCTGGGGGTCCTGTGGGTTCTCGGGGCGCTCGAGTTTCTCGACACTTTGCGCGTGTCGCAGAAGCGCGCCCTTCAACGGAGTGCAGAGGTAGCCGTCTCGATCGGAATCGCCGCGGTGTTTCTCCTCCCATTCAGCGGCGAGATCGCCTATCCGCTGGGACTCCGATCCGATACCGGCTTGCTCGGCCGGTACTTCGTGGGTGAGCAGCCGGGAATCACGCCTCCCCATATCGTGCGTATCGACCCGCAGCTGGCCTTCGAGAACATCGCGCAGATGGGCGCGATGCCGTTCCCGTCGGTCGTTATCTGGAGCGGGCGCCTGATTGTGCCGCAGCGCGGCATCTACCGATTCGTTATCGACGCCGACGATGCAGGATGGATGTCTATCGATGGACGGGTTGTCATTCCCGACCCGGGTCCGATCAACCGACCCCATGCGGAAGGTGTGGTCGCACTGGCCCCCGGAATCCATCGGATCGAAGTCGGCGAGCGAAATATCGGTGGGGATTCATCGATTCGCGTGTACTGGCAACGCCCCGGACAGATGGCCGAGATTATCCCCTCGGCCAATCTCCTGCCGGACCAGCCCTAAAAGAACTTGCGACTATTCGCTCAGGCCCTTGGGCAGCATATCGGGCTTGAGGAGAGTGGGACGCCCGGGCATCAGCACAGGAGCGCTCGGCGTGGGCTCTGGCGCTCCCGGTTTGCGGTATTCGGGAGGATGAGTGACGCGAGCCTGGGCCAGGATCTGCTGCAGCAGGCGCGACTCCTCGGCCCCGCGCGAGACGCATTGGACATCCTGGTAGGGATGGAAGGGCACGCGCAGGGGTGAATCGTAGCTGGCGCGCACGGTCACCTGGGTGGATTCGTTCGAAACCGGCTTAACCTGGAAATTGTAGACCGCGGTCGCATCTGCCTCGGCTGGGGCGGCGGTAGTGCCGGCTATGCCCTTGATCTTGCCGCAATCAGCATCCTGAAGCGTGAACTTGTGGCCGAGCACCTCGAGGATGCCGTGATTGGGGTCCTGCGCCTGGATCCTGAAATCGTTTTGCTGGATCACGTTGTTGACCGCGGTCCAGGTCAGATCGAAGGGCAGTGGAACGACCGTGGTGGTCTTGCTTTCGGGCGGTTCCTCGATGGTTGGTTGCGTGAAACATCCGGCGCCGAGCAAGACCAGCAAGATGAACGCGGCTCTGGCAGATTTGGCAATCATCGGATTCGCCCGAAAATATAGCAGACCCCGCTCGCAGACTTCACTTGCGCGCAACTACGAGGGGGAAGCGGGTCCGGGCTGCGTGTTCCCCCAAAGAAGGATGTTTGCGATAATGCGCTGGTGCGGTAGCCTCCGCTACTCGCGCCGGGTGTAGGACATGTCAGGTCATTCCAAATGGTCGTCGATTAAGCACAAGAAGGCTGCCCGCGACGCGAAGCGCGGCAAGGTATTTACCAAGCTCATCAAGGAAATCACAATCGCCGCCCGCTTGGGCGGAGGCGACCAGAACGCGAATCCGCGTCTCCGTACCGCGATTGCCGCCGCCAAGGCCCAGTCGATGCCCAATGACAACATCGACCGCGCCATCAAGAAGGGGACGGGTGAAGGCGGAGGCGCGGCTCTCGAAGAGGTTACCTACGAAGGCTACGGGTCAGGCGGCGTGGCGGTGATGCTCGAGGCGGTTACCGACAACCGGAACCGGACGGTGGCGGAAATTCGATTCATCTTTTCCCGACATGGCGGAAATCTGGGTGCCGCGAACAGCGTTGCCTGGATGTTCAAGAAGCGCGGCGTCATCACGGTCGAGAAAGGCGCCGCTGACGAGGATAAGCTGCTCGAAGTCGCGCTCGATGCGGGCGCGGACGACGTGCAGAGCGACAGCGATGCGTTCCAGGTGATGACGGCGCCGGACAAGTTCTCGGCGGTTCGCGAGGCAATCGAAAAAGCGGGAATTGCGATCGCGCACGCGGAAACGACCTTGATACCGGAAAACACGGTCGCGGTTTCGGGGCATACGGCCGAGCAGGTGCTCAAGTTGATCGAAGAGCTGGAAGATCACGACGACGTGCAGAGCGTGTCGGCCAATTTCGACATCAGCGACGAGGAAATGGCTCAAATTTCCGCCGCGTGATCACATCCGTCGCGCGGGCGGACGGTGGAGGTGGAGGATGCGGGTGCTCGGGGTCGACCCGGGAAGCGCGGTGACGGGATTCGGCGTGGTCGAAGGCGCGCCGGGTAATTTCCGCTACATCGTCTCTGGGACCATTCGCACGCGACCGGGCGAGGCCATGCCCGAACGGTTGCGAACCATCCATTCGCGGTTGCTCGACATCGTCGACGAATTCGCACCGGCGGCGGTGAGCCTGGAGCGCAACTTTGTCGCGCGCAATGTGCAAAGCGCATTTCGTATCGGCGAGGCGAGGGCGGTCGCGATGCTGGCGGCGGCCGAGCGGAGCCTCCCACTCTTTGAATATCCTCCCAACGCCGTGAAGCTTGCGGTTGCCGCATTCGGGCACGCCGACAAGGAGCAAATCGCGCACATGATTCGACGCACGCTGGGGATCGACGCGGGCGTGGAGATGGCAAGCGACGCCAGCGATGCGCTGGCGCTGGCGGTGTGCCATCTGAGCCGCGCAAAGACACCGCGGCTGGTCGATGCGGTCGAGCGGCGGCCGCGGTCGGCCAGGGTTCGGCCATGATAGCTGCACTTAAAGGAACACTTGAGGTTCGCGACACGGCGCGAATCGTGGTCGCGACCGGCGGAATCGGCTACGAGGTCTTCATACCGTTGACCACGTTCTATCGATTGCCTGCGATTGGCGAGACGGTCGCGTTGCAGATTCGGCAGGTGGTTCGAGAGGACGCGATTACGCTCTACGGATTTTCGAGCACTATCGAGAAGCGCGCCTTCGATATGTTGTTGTCGGTTCAGCACGTAGGGCCGAAGCTGGCGCTGGCAATTTTGTCGGTGCTTGAACCGGACGAATTGGTCGCGGCGATTAGACGGGAAGATATCGAAAAGATCGATGCGGTTCCGGGAGTCGGTCCGAAGGTCGCGGAACGTGTGGTCCGTGAGCTGCGTGACAAGGTCGATTCGCTGCGGCTCAGCGATGCGGTGGTGGAGCACGCCAACGGAGTTGCGAGTGCGCCGAAGGTTCCCTCGGGTCCGCCGACGCTTGCGGATGACGCCGTTTCCGCGTTGGTCAACCTGGGCGTGAAACCCGCCGAAGCGAAGCGTACGGTAGACGCAGTGCTGAGCGCGGCCGCAAATGGAACGCCGGAATTGGAAGCGGTAGTCCGGAAATCGCTGGGAGTGCTGTTTGGCGAAAAATAGGGAACAAACGGACGATCTGACCGAGGCGCTGGGTCCGAAAATCACGACCCCCACCGAGGTCGAAGAAGATCGGCGGCTCGACCTGTCGTTGCGCCCGCATTCGCTCGAGGAGTTCGTCGGTCAATCGCGTATCAAGAAGGTGCTGCGCATCTCGGTCGAGGCCGCGCGCAAGCGCAACGAGCCGCTCGATCACGTGCTATTCGCCGGCCCCCCCGGCCTCGGCAAAACCTCGCTGGCGCACATTATCGCACGCGAGCTCAAGGTCAGCGTTCATGTGACGTCGGGACCCGCGATCGAGCGTGCCGCGGACCTTGCGGCGATCGTAAATAACCTGGAAGAGGGCGACGTACTCTTCATCGATGAGATTCATCGCCTGCAGCGCCCCGTCGAGGAGCGCCTGTACTCCGCGATGGAAGACTACGAATTCCATATCGTGGTGGGAGAGGGGATGGGCGCGCGCACGATGAAGCTGGCGGTCAATCCGTTTACCTTGGTCGGCGCCACGACTCGATCCGGACTCCTCAGTTCTCCGCTGCGCGATCGGTTCGGGCAGAGCTTTCATCTCGACTTCTACGATCGCGAGGAACTTGGCGAGATCGTCCGGCGATCGGCGCGATTGTTGAACGTCAAGATGGACGACAGCGGTGCTGATGAGCTGGCGGCGAGGTCGCGCGGCACTCCGCGTATCGCAAATCGCTTATTGCGGCGAGTTCGGGACTTCGCACAAGTGAACGAAGCGCCTGTGGTCACTCGAGAGGTAGCCCTGGGCGCCCTGGAGTTGCTGGATATCGATCCAGCGGGATTCGACAAGATGGACCGTGCGATCCTGAGCGCGGTAATCGACAAGTTCGGCGGCGGTCCGGTTGGCGTGGAAACGCTGGCCGCGGCGATTGGCGAGGAAGCCGACACCATCGAGGAAGTCTACGAGCCCTACCTGCTGCAGGAGGGCTTTCTGATGCGCACCCCGCGCGGGCGCGCCGCAACCGACAGGGCATACAAGCACCTCAAACGGACGCGAGCCGGCACGCTTCTGTAGATGGCCAAGATTTACGTTCTGCAGCACCATCCGGTCGAGAACCTCGGCACTATCGCCGATGCGCTCGAGGGCGCGGCGCTGGCATGGCAGTACGTGCGGATCCATGAAGGTCAGCCCGTGCCTGCCGACATGAAAGGCGCGGGCGGGCTGGTCGTGATGGGCGGTCCGATGGCGGTGTACCAGGCGGACAAGTATCCGTGGCTGCGTGACGAGATGCGGCTGATCGAGCGGGCGGTGAAAGATGAGATTCCGGTGCTCGGCGTCTGCCTGGGCGCGCAGATTGTTGCCGCGGCGCTGGGCGCGAAGGTCGCGAAGAATCCTGCCGGCAAGGAGATTGGATGGCATCGCGTTACAGTCTCCGATGCAGCAAGGGAAGACAGGTTGTTTCGCGGCGTTGCCGGGACGATCACGCCTTTTCACTGGCACGGCGACATTTTTGAATTGCCGGCCGATGCGGTGTCGCTGGCGTCGTCGGAAAAGACTCCCTGCCAGGCCTTTCGCTATGGAAGCAGCACGTACGGGCTGCAGTTCCATATCGAGGTAACGCAGGAGTCAGTCGCCGCGATGGCATCGGCGTGGCCGCGCGAACTGGAACGGGAAAAGATCTCCGCCGCGGAGATGATCGGCGCGACGGCAGGACATCTGCCGCAGCTGGAGCTGCTAAGCGACGCCATCTTCGGCCGCTGGGCGGGCCCGATTCAGAAGACGTTGCGGTAGACCCCTTCGAATCCGAATCCGACTGGCGCGAGGCGCTCCTAACCTCTCCGCGGGGGAAGAGGCCAGGAATGCTTCGCGCCGACGAGCTGATGCTTATGCGCGGGCGGAGTCGTTGGACGTCGCGCGCCTGGGAGTGAAGCGCACCGGCATGTGCTTGATGCCGGCGACGAAGTTCGAGCGCAGGCGCTCGATGGGCCCGGCCAGCTCCATGTCGGGGATGCGGCGGGTCGCTTCCTCGAGGATCACGCGCAGCTCCATTCGCGCCAGGTTTGCTCCCAGGCAGAAGTGCTCGCCGTGGCCGAAGGCCAGGTGGTCGTTGGGCGTGCGTGTCAGATCGAATGCATCGGGCTGCCTGAATGCGGTCTCGTCGCGATTGGCCGAGACGTTCCAGTTCACCACGCGCTGGCCGCGCTTGATCTTGTGGCCGCGCAGCTCCCCATCCTGCCTCGCGACGCGCAGGATGTGGGTCACGGGAGTGGTGTAGCGCAGTACTTCTTCGATCGCGGTGTCGATGATCGACTTGTCGGCTTTGAACCGCGCCGCTTCGCGGGGATTTTCAATAAGCGCGAGCATCCCGCCCGACGTCGCATTGCGCGTGGTTTCTTGGCCGGCGACGATTAGCAGGAAGCAGTTGAACAGGATTTCCATCTCGTTGAGCTTGCTGCCTTCGACCTCGCCGTGGACGAGAGCGCTCACCAGGTCTTCACCGGGGCTTTTCTTTCGCTCCTCGATCAGTTGCGAGAAGTAGCTGAAGACTTGAGCCTGTGCGGCCTCTCCGGTCTCGCGGGCGGTACGACCCTGCTGATACTCGGGATCGTCGGTGCCGATCGATGCGTTGGTCGCATCGAACATCATCTGCCAGTACTCGCGCGGGATGCCCATCATCTCGCACGTCACCGCAGTTGGCAGCTTGGCGGCGATGTCGACAACGAAGTCGCATTCACCTTTCTCGATGACCGCATCGATAATCTCGCCGGCGATTTTGTGAATGTGAGACTGGTACACGCTGATGGCGCGCGGCGTGAAGCGACGATTGATGATCTGCCGGACGCGGCTGTGGCGCGGAGGGTCAGTCGTGATCATCATCATGCCCGCTCCGTACTGGGGCGGGTCTTGTCCCGCCTCGGTTCCTTCCCCGACCGCATCGTTGAATTGCAGCGAGATACCGTACTCAGAACTGTATGTGGCGGGATCGTGATAGACCTTGAGGGCGTCCTCGTAGCTGGTCACCGCCCAGAACCCCTGGCCGGGCTTGCGCTCGTGCCAGTACACGGGAGCTTCCTTGCGCATCAGGCGAAAGGCGGCCTGGGTATCGCCGCTGACAAAGAAATCGAGATTGGTGAGATCGATATCGTCCAGCTTCATCGCAGTTCCTTGGGGCGTTGGGCCCGGGGAAATTGAAGCAGAACGCGCCGCCGCTTTCTAACCATCCATTCGGACTATGGGCTGTCGTCCTCGTCCGGCGCGTAGCGCGCACGGAAGACGGATCTGGCATCGGCGGGCGGTTCCTATATTATTAGCGGCTGAATATCAGACGCGGCTGCGCGATTAGCGGTCCTTCACACAAATCGAGCGCCCCAAATTACTGGAGCGAGTGACAAAGCGAGATGGCGTACACACACATCAAGGTTCCGACCAACGGCGAGAAGATAACCCTGGGCAAGAATCAGACGCTCAACGTGCCCGATCGCCCGATCATCCCGTTCATCGAGGGCGATGGCACCGGGCCCGACATCTGGCGCGCATCGCAGTACGTCTTCGACAAGGCCGTCGAGAAGGTTTACGGCGGCAAGAGGAAGATCGCGTGGATGGAAGTTTTTGCGGGCGAGAAGCCGTTCAATCAGTGGAAGAACTGGCTCCCCGACGAGACCGTCGATGCGTTCAAGGAATTCCTGGTGGGAATCAAGGGTCCGCTGACCACTCCGGTCGGCGGCGGAATTCGATCGCTGAACGTCGCCCTCCGACAGTTGCTCGATCTTTATGTCTGCCTGCGACCCGTCCGTTACTTCGCGGGCGTGCCGAGCCCCGTCAAGCATCCGGAAAAGCTCGACGTCGTCATCTTCCGCGAGAACACCGAGGACATTTACGCGGGCGTCGAATGGCAGGCTGAATCACCCGAAGCCAAAAAGCTGATCAAGTTCCTGCGCGAGGAGATGGGCGTAACCAAGATTCGCTTCCCCGAAACCTCGGGAATCGGCATCAAGCCCGTGTCGCGCGAAGGTTCCGAGCGCCTGATTCGCGCCGCGCTCGATTACGCCATCCGGCACAAGCGCAAGAGCGTGACCTTCGTGCACAAGGGCAACATCATGAAGTTCACCGAAGGCGCGTTCCGCGACTGGGGCTATGAGCTCACGCGCCGCGAATACAAGGGCAAGGCGGTTGGATGGGACGACTGTAACGGCAAGCCACCCGCGGGCGAGATCCTGGTGAAGGACGCAATCGCCGACATCACGCTGCAGCAGGTGCTCACGCGGCCCGACGAGTTCGACGTGGTCGCGACGATGAACCTGAATGGCGACTACCTGTCGGATGCGCTCGCGGCGCAGGTCGGCGGAATCGGAATCGCCCCCGGCGCGAACATCAACTATACCACCGGGCACGCCATCTTCGAGGCGACTCACGGCACGGCGCCCAAGTACGCGAACCAGGACAAGGTCAATCCCGGCTCGGTGATCCTTTCCGGCGTGCTGATGTTCGAGCATATGGGATGGCAGGAAGCGGCCGACGGAATTGTTCGCGGCCTTGAGAAGACGATCGCCAACAAGACGGTGACCTACGATTTCGAGCGGCTGATGACTGGAGCGAAGCTGCTCAAGTGCTCGGAGTTCGGCAAAGCAATCGTCGACAACATGTAAAGGTCGGCATCGCCGATCCCATGTTATTCGTTTCCAGAGACCGGTCGGGCCGCACGCCTGGCCGGTCTTTTCATTTGCGCGGAAGATTGAAGAGCGGATTGCTGCTGGCAGTGGCGTTCCTGCTTCTCGTGCAGGGCAGCGGCATATGCCAGACGCCGCCGCGCAGGGCCGCGCCACCGGCCGATCTCAGCACCAATGCCGGCGAGGCCGAGGCGGGGCGCGAGCAGAATCCCGAGGTGCTCGCGGCATTCGGGGGCGCCTACAACAACCCCGCGATGCAGGCCTATGTGAACGAAGTCGGACAGAAGCTCGCGGCGCAATGCGACCGGCGGGGAATCCGCTTCACTTTCACGGTCCTGGACACTCCGATCGTCAATGCGCTGGCGATCCCCGGCGGCTACATCTACGTGACGCGCGGCCTGCTGGCGCTGGTGAATGATGAATCCGAGCTGGCAGGCGTGCTGGGGCATGAGGTTGGGCACGTCGCGGCGCGCCATCATGCCAAGGCGCAGGAACGTCAGGCGCTGGCAAGGGCTGCGACCAACGCCGCGATGGGACGGCGATCGCCGTTTATGCGGGGTGGGTCGGTGCCCGCGCTCGACTACCTGCAGTCGTTTCCGCAGAACGACGAATACGAAGCCGACGAGCTTGGGATCCGTTTCGCGGCTAAGGCCGGGTACGAGCCGCGATCGATGGCCACGTTCCTGGCGACCCTGCGTGAGTACTCGCGGCTCGAAGCGACGATGCTGGGGCGATCGCCCGACTCGGTTGACAAGTTCGACTACACCACCACCCATCCGACCGCCGCCGAGCGCTTCAAGCGCGCACTCGATCAGGCCAATAGTCTGATACCCGCCAATCCGATCGTTGGACGCAAGGTATATCTGTCAAGGATCGGCGGGCTGCTCTATGGGGAGGCGCCGGAGCAAGGATTCATCCGCGGGCGCAATTTTCTGCATCCGATTCTGCGCATCCGCTTCGAAGTGCCGGAGGGATTCCAGCTCTTCGACACGGCGGAGCGGGTTTTCGCGCTGAGTCCGAACAAGGCGCTGATCGTATTCGATGGAGGCCCGGAGAAGACGGGGATGAGAATGGCGGACTACCTGACAGGGGTGTTCGCCAAGGGCATTTTCCTCCAGGACGTCAGGAGCGGGAAGATCAATGGATTGGATGGCGCGACGGGCACCACGCTGATCAACACGCCGCGTGGGCCGATGAGCATGCGGCTGGTGGCGATACGCGCGGACGCCGAGCATGTCTACCGGTTTCAGTACGAAGCGCCGCCGAGCATCAATGCGCAGGTGACACCGGAATTCGCCAGGACGACCGCGAGCTTCCGGACGCTAACTCCGGCGGAAGCTGCGGCTCTCAAAGCACGGCATGTCGAAGTTATCAACGTGAAGAGCACCGACACGGTCGGTGGATTGGCGCGCCAACTCCCGTTCGACGACTACAAGCTGGAGCGTTTCCGGATACTCAACTCGCTGGGACCGGGCTCGCGGCTGGAGCCGGGACAGCAATTGAAACAGATCCTCGAGTAACCGAACCGTGCTCTAATCGATGTTTCGTTTTCCGTAGCGCCCGGGATCATCTTCGGCTGGCTGGGCCCCAACGGCGCCGGCAAGACCAGCACGATTCTGATGATCGGGATCCCGGTCCCGGACGCGAGCGCAGTCCGCGTGTTCGCCGCTCCACTGACGCGAAGTTCCAGGCGGCGGATCGGATACCTGCCGGAGGAAGGAGGGTTGTACCGGAAAATGACGGTCCGGGAGAACCTGAACTTCGCCGGTGAGTTGGCGGGACTGTCCAGGCGCGAGCGCGGACTCGAGGGCAGGAGCGGACGGAGCGTCTGCAGCCCGGGGAAAACACCCGGCCCTTCGTGAAATTGTGCGCTGGATGCGTTACGCCTGACCCTGGCAGGGTGATCTTCACCATCGCGCAGTCGCGAAGACCTCGAAGCCTGCCAAATCTCCTTCGCTGATGCGGCTCAATGTTTTTTTCCTTGTTGGCAGCCCTGCGACACCTTTTGCATGAGCGTAGGCGAGGTGGCCGCGCTATATAAGGCGTTGCCCTGGTAGCTCGCGGTCAGCATATTCGTTCCCTTCTTGAGCGCTGACGCCGGCACCTTTGCCTCGCCATTGTTCAAGGTAGCCGTGCTCAGCACGGTTGAGCCTGCCTTTAGCGCAACCGTGCCCGTCGGCATGGCGCCGTTCCCGCCGGCGACGGTGATAGAGAAGACCACCGATTTGCAGTTCTTTGCTGGATTGGCCGACGACGAGAGTGTGACCGCCGGAGTCGCTACCGCCGCCGTCGAGCCGGTGCCCGCAAGCTGGACGGTATTTGCGCCGGTTACCGTGTTGTCGAGGAGCACGAGGTTCGCCGTGCGGGCACCTGTTGCCGTTGGCTTGAACAGGATGCCCACGTTGCAACTCTCCCCAGCGGACAGAGTACCCCCGGCATTGAGATTGCAGCTGGTTGTATTTTTGTCGATCGCGTAATCGCCAGGATTGGTGCCCGTGAATAACACGTTGCCTAGCGTAAGTTCCGCGTTGCCGGTGTTAGCAACTGTGACGATGCTGGCAGCGCTGGTGGAACCTACCGCCTGGCTGCCGCTGAAGTTCACGGCTCCATTTGGCCCAAGTTTGCGAATGACCTGGGTGGTCGTCCCGTAGAGCCCGTTGATGACGTATACCTGTCCCTGCGAATCCACTCCCACTCCAGTAAGGTTCCTAAATGTCGCGGAGGTTGCCGGGCCCCCATCACCGGCATTGCAACAATTTCCATTCCCGGCGATGGTGTTGATGATGCCGGTGACGGCGTCTATGCGCCGAACCCGAGCATTGGCGGTGTCGGTGAAGTACAGGTTTCCGGCAAGATCGAACGCAATCTGGCCGACCGCGGAGCCGATCTCCGCATTTCCTGCCTCACCGCCATCGCCGCTGAAGCCGCAAGTGTGCCCACCCGCGATTTTGACAAAGTTTACGTTAGTACGTTGCGCATCGAAGAGTGTCTGCCTGACTATTTCGCACTCGCCGCCATTGCTCCACATGCTGTAGAGGTTATCTGCCGAGTCCACCGCCATAGCACTCGAAGGATTGGTCTGATACGGAAAGGGGTTGTAAAGATAAACCAGGTTGGCTGGAAGTGGCTGCATCATCGCTTCAGCTCCCCTGTGTTCGTTACGTCATTTCCAGTCGCGCCCCCCCGGCCCGCGCATCCTACAGCCTGTACAAAACAAAGTCTAACAATGAGCTGAGAGCCCTAAGCTGCTCCTCATTGTCGTCGCAGAGCCTCCGCAGACTATGGCGCGCAAATTCGAAACGTGGCGGTGGGGACTAACCCGCAGGAGGGCCGGGCGCACAGATCCCTAGCTTTTCCTCCCAGGGAGAAATTGAGGAGATGCCAGTCGGTACAGCACGTGCGGGAGGCCGGCATGCTCGATGTCGCGTTCATAGTGAAATCCGCACTTCTCCATCACGCGACGCGATCCGAGATTGGTGGGCAGGGTGAAAGCGACGAGTTCGGCAAGCCCGGCCCTTTCGAATGCGAACCGGACCACGGCCGCGGCCATCTCGGTCGCATAGCCGTCTTTCCAGAAGTCTGAGCGAGTCGCATAGAGGAGTTCGACTCCCGGTTGGTTGTCGATAGAGCCGCACATCAGGCCGGCGTAACCGACGAATTCGCCGTCGGGTTTGTGAAACAACCACACTCCAAACCCGTGGTCGCGCCAATGCTGGGTCCATGACCGAACCGACTGGCGAGTATGAGCATTGGAGAACGGCAGGCCGTTGGCGGACAAGGTAATGGCGACTCGAGGATCGCCGTGGATACTCCTGAGCCGGCCAAAATCGAGGAAAGTTATCGGTCGGCCGAGGAGTCGCGTCGTCCGAAGCATCGGGGAATTATCCATGTGAACCGATTCTGCCATCTTTTCTCCCCTCGCTTCACTTCGTCGGGGAAGGTTGCTATGTACAGCACGCTTGGCTGGTAACGCACCCGGGGGTTAGGTCAGATTAAGTTTGCCTGATTTGCAGAACTGCCAGCATAAGCTATACTTCTGTCGGCGACAGTAGGTCCGGACTCAACTTGAGCTCGGACGACGGGCTGGAGACAACAAGGGACTTTTAGATGGCAGCGTCGAGCGCTCGGGTAAATTTCCCGACAAATCCCATTGCGATTTTCTGGGCGACCGCGATCGGCAAGAAGGTCGTCATGGCGGTCACCGGCGTGATCATGATCGGTTTCGTGATCATGCACGTGCTGGGCAATCTCAAGGTGTTCGCCGGCGCGGACGAGATGAACACCTATGCGCGGTTCCTGCGCACCGTGGGGCAGCCGGAGCTCGGCTACGGCGATGCGCTCTGGATAGTCAGGATCGTGCTGCTCACCGCGGTCACGCTTCACATTATCGCGGCGGTGCAGCTCACCCGGATGAGCTGGGCGGCGCGCTCGGTCAAATACACCGATCGAAAGAACGTTGAATCGACCCTGGCGGCGCGCCTGATGCGCTGGGGCGGACTGCTGCTCGCGATCTTCATCGTCTTCCACATCATGCATTTCACGCTCGGCGTGGTCGGGTTTGCGCCGGGCCAATACCAGGACCTGCACGCCTACGAGAATGTGGTCGCCGGATTCTCGGTGTGGCCGGTCGCGGTCTTTTACATCATCGCGATGGCCGCGTTGTGCCTGCACCTGGACCACGGCATCTGGAGCATGCTGCAGACGCTCGGCTGGAGCACCTCGCAGAACGAGGGCAGGCTGCGCGCTATATCACGCGTCATCGCAATCTTGATCTTCGCCGGCTTCATCTCGGTTCCCCTCGGCGTGATGACGGGATTGGTGCACTGATGGAGACGACGATGCTGGATGCGAGGATTCCATCGGGACCGATCGAACAGAAGTGGGACAACTGCCGCTTCGAGATGAAGCTGGTCAATCCGGCCAACCGCCGCAAGTATTCGATCATCGTGGTGGGATCGGGGCTGGCCGGCGCAGCCGCTTCCGCATCGCTGGGGCAGCAGGGCTACCAGGTTCATTGCTTTTCCTATCACGACAGCCCGCGCCGCGCGCATTCGATCGCCGCGCAGGGCGGAATCAACGCGGCCAAGAACTACCGCAACGACGGTGACAGCATCTACCGCCTCTTCTACGACACCGTGAAGGGGGGAGATTTCCGCTCGCGCGAGGCCAACGTCTACCGGCTGGCGCAGCTCAGCGTGAACATCATCGATCAGTGCGTCGCGCAGGGCGTGCCGTTCGCGCGCGAGTACGGCGGACTGCTCGATACGCGATCTTTCGGCGGCGTGCAGGTGTCACGCACGTTCTATGCGCGCGGGCAAACCGGGCAGCAGCTATTGCTCGGGGCTTACCAGGCCCTGGAAGAGCAAATCGCGGCGAAGGCCGTGAAGATGCACTCGCGCAGCGAGATGCTCGACTTGGTTGTGATCGATGGCAAGGCGCGGGGCATCGTCACGCGCAACCTCGTGACCGGCGCGATCGATTGTCATGTCGCGGACGTGGTGGTGCTGGCCACCGGCGGCTACTCCAACGTCTTCAATCTCTCGACCAACGCGAAGGCATCGAACACAACCGCAATCTGGCGTGCGCATCGACGCGGCGCACTGTTCGCGAACCCGTGCTTCACGCAAATCCATCCGACCTGCATCCCGCAGACCAGTGAGCATCAGTCAAAGCTCACTCTCATGTCGGAATCGCTGCGCAACGATGGTCGGGTGTGGGTGCCCAGGGAAAAAGGCGACACCCGTCCGCCCAACGAGATCCCGGAAGACCAACGCGACTACTACCTGGAGCGGCGTTATCCGAGCTTCGGCAATCTAGTGCCGCGCGATATCGCATCGCGTGCCGCAAAGGACATGTGCGACCAGGGGCGTGGCGTGGGGCCGAACGGGCAGGGCGTCTATCTCGATTTTCGCGACGCGATCCAGCGCATGGGCGAGGAAGTCGTGCGCGAGAAGTACGGCAACCTGTTCGAGATCTATGAGAAGATCACGGGCGAGGACGCGTACAAGGTTCCGATGCGCATATACCCGGCGCCCCACTACACAATGGGCGGCCTGTGGGTGGACTATCACCTGATGTCGAACATCCCCGGCCTGTTCGTCGCCGGCGAGGCTAACTTTTCCGATCACGGCGCGAATCGGTTGGGCGCAAGCGCGCTGATGCAGGGACTGGCGGACGGCTACTTCGTGATTCCAGCGACCGTGCCCAACTATATCGCGTCGAATCCGCTTCCCAGGGTCGACACGAAGCATCCTGCTTTCGCCGCGGTGAAAGCCGACGTTGACAAGCGCAGCGCGACCTTCCTCGGCACCAACGGCAAGCGCAGCGCGGAATCGTTCCTGCGGGCGCTCGGAAAGATCGTGTGGGATGACTGCGGGATGGCGCGCTCCGAACAGAGCATCAATCATGCGCTGGGCGAGATCAGGAACCTGAAACATGAGTTCGAGACCAATCTGCGCGTGCTCGGCACCGGCGAGGAACTGAACCAGTCGCTGGAGAAGGCGGGCCGGACCGCGGATTTCTTTGAGCTGGCGGAATTGCTTTGCATCGACGCGCTGCATCGAGCGGAATCGTGCGGCGGGCATTTCCGTATCGAAAGCCAGACCCCCGATGGAGAGGCGAAGCGCGACGACGAGCACTTCTCGTACTGCGCGGCGTGGGAATACAAGGGCGACGGCGTCGCTCCCGAACTCCACAAGGAGCCGCTCACTTTCGAGCACGTGCATCTGACTCAACGGAGCTACAAGTAGAGATGAACCTGAAGCTCAAAATCTGGCGGCAGCTCAAGCGCGATGCTCCGGGCGAGTTCAAGGACTACGAGGTCAAAGATATCCCCGATGATCTCTCGTTCCTGGAGATGCTCGATGCGCTCAACGAGGATCTGACGGCGCGCGGCGAACCGCCCGTGGCATTCGAGCACGATTGCCGCGAGGGTATCTGCGGCTCGTGCGGGTTTCTGATCAACGGCATTGCGCACGGCGGACAGAAGGGCACGACCGTGTGCCAGCTGTCGATGCGATTCTTCAAGGATGGAGACCGGCTGACGCTGGAGCCGTGGCGCGCCAGCGCATTTCCGATAATTCGCGACCTGGTGGTTGACCGGTCGGCGTTCGATCGGATTCTCCAGGCGGGAGGGTTTATCAGCGCGCCGACCGGGAGCGCTCCCGATGCGAACGCGATCCTGGTCAGGAAAGAAGCGGCGGACACCGCCTTCGATGCGGCAGCGTGCATCGGATGCGGCGCGTGCGTGGCGTCGTGTCCCAATGCCGCAGCGATGCTTTTTACTTCAGCCAAGCTGACCCATCTCAACAGCCTGCCGCAGGGACAGCCGCAGCGCGACCAGCGCACGGTCAGCATGGTGGCGGCGATGTCGCGCGAGGGCTTCGGGAGCTGTACCAATCACGGTGAGTGCGAGGCGGTATGTCCGAAAGAAATACCGCTGGAGTTTATCGGCAACATGAACCGCGACCTGATTCGCGCGACGCTGCGGCGTCATCGCGAGCCGCTCGTAGTCGCGGAGATCGAACCCGAGGACAACCGCTAGCTCTCGAAACCTGATTTTTGTGGTTTCTCGGGTCGCGTTGGGCGTTACAATCGCTTAACGTTGCTTCATTAGCAGATCCGGAAGTATAAGACAGACTTCAAGAAGGGCAGCAGGGGAGGCCATCCGTGGCTCGGAGAAAAATTGCGTTTATCGGCGCCGGTAACGTGGGCGCTACCTGCGCGCATCTGTGTTTCCTGCGCGAACTCGGCGACATCGTCCTGTACGACATCATCGACGGCCTGCCGCAGGGCAAGGCGCTCGACATGGCAGAGAGCGCGCCGGTACTCGGCATCGACGCGGAAGTAGTCGGCACCACCGACATCAAGGATATCGCGGGCGCCGACTGCTGCGTCGTCACTTCGGGATCGCCGCGCAAGCCGGGAATGAGCCGCGATGACCTGCTGAAGATCAATGCGAAGGTGATGACGGACGTGGGCGGCGCGATCAAGCAGCACGCGCCCAACGCCTTCATCATCGCCGTGACGAATCCGCTCGATGCGATGGTGACGCAGCTCAAGCGCGTGACCGGCTTCGACAAGCATCGCATCGTCGGGCAGGCGGGAGTCCTGGACTCCGCGCGCTATCGCACCTTCCTGGGCATGGAGCTCAAGACCTCGGTCGAAAGTATCAACGCGATGGTGCTGGGCGGACACGGTGACGACATGGTGCCGATCCGCAGCTACACGACGGTTGGCGGAGTTCCAGTTGATAAGCTCATCGGCGCGAAGCGGCTTGAAGAGATCGAAGTGCGCACCCGCAACGGCGGCGGCGAAATCGTCAACCTGATGAAGACCTCGTCGTACTACGCCGCGGGCACGGCGGTGTTCAAGATGGTCGAGGCGTACATGCTCGACAAGAAGGAAGTGATGCCGTGCGCCGCATACCTTGACGGCGAGTATGGCGTCAAAGGCCTCTTTGCCGGCGTTCCGGTGGTGATCGGCGGCGGCGGAGTCGAGCGGGTGGTCGAGATTCAGCTCACTCCGGAAGAGAAGAAGGCATTCGACAGCTCCGTCGCGCACGTGAAGGAACTGGTCGATGCGATGGACAAGGTTATCGCGCAGGGCTGACCGGGCGCGGAGACGACTGAGAGGAGCAATGCAGCCCGAAGGGGCGCGAGTCTGCGAGCGCAGCGCGCAAGCGCTCGCGAGGCGGAGCGAAAGCGGAGTCGAGCGAAAATCAAAATGAACATTCACGAATTTCAGGCCAAGCAAATTCTCGGACGCTTCGGCGCGCCCGTTCCCAAGGGCCAGCCCGCATCGACTGCCGAAGAGGCTGCGGCGGCATTCAAGGCCCTCGGACAGCCGAAGGCTGTCGTCAAAGCGCAGATCCATGCCGGGGGCCGCGGTAAAGCGGGCGGCGTAAAGCTGGTTTCATCCGCCGATGAGGCGCGTGCGTTCGCCGCCGGACTCCTGGGCAAGACGCTGGTGACGCATCAGACCGGCCCCCAGGGCAGGGTGGTGCGCCGCGTCTACGTTGAAGAGGCAAGCCAGGTGGCGCGCGAGCTGTACCTGGGCATGCTCGTCGATCGCAAGGCGGGCGTCGTGTCGGTGATCGCCAGCACCGAAGGCGGCATGGATATCGAAGAAGTCGCCTCCCGGACTCCCGAGAAGATCATCACCGAGCCGATCAACCCGGTTCTCGGCATGTCGGCGTTCCTGGGGCGCAAGATCGCTTTTGCGCTGGGCCTCAAGGACAAGCAGGTAGGCCAATTCGCGTCGCTGCTCGCATCGATCTACAAGGCGTTCCTCGAAACCGATGCGTCGCTGGTCGAAATCAATCCGCTGGTGGTCACGCAGGATGGGCGGGTGCTGTGTCTCGATGCGAAGATGTCGTTCGATGACAACGGCCTGTTCCGTCATCCCGATATCCGCGAGCTGCGCGATCCGAACGAAGAGGACCCACACGAGACGGAGGCGGCGAAGTTCGATCTGAGCTACGTGCACCTGGACGGCAACATCGGATGCATGGTGAACGGCGCCGGGCTTGCGATGGCTACCATGGACATCGTGAAGGTTTACGGCGCCGAGCCCGCGAACTTCCTCGACGTTGGCGGTGGCGCAAACACGGAGAAGGTTGCGGCGGCTTTTCGAATCCTGCTCTCCGACGAACGCGTCAAAGGGGTGCTGATCAACATCTTCGGCGGCATCATGCGCTGCGATGTGCTGGCGCAGGGCGTGGTGGAAGCGGCCAAGCAGGTGAATCTCAAGGTTCCCCTCGTGGTGCGCATGGAAGGGACCAACGTCGAGCAGGGCAAGCGGATTCTCGCCGAATCGGGCATCGCCGTCATTCCCGCGGCGGACATGGCTGACGCCGCACGGCGCATCACGCAAGCGATCAAGGCTTAGGAACTGCAATGAGCATTCTCGTCGACAAGAACACTCGCGTTTTGACGCAGGGTATTACCGGCGCGACCGGACAGCTTCATACTCGTGCGTGCAAGGAGTACGGCACGCAGATGGTGGGGGGCGTGGTGCCGGGCAAGGGCGGCACCGACTTCGAAGGCATTCCGATTTTCGACACCGTCGAGGCCGCTCGCAAAGCGACCGGCGCGAACGCGACGGTGATCTATGTACCGCCGCCATTCGCCGCGGATGCGATCGTTGAGGCTGCGGCGGCAGGAATCGAGCTGATCATCTGCATCACCGAGGGCGTTCCCGTGCTCGACATGGTGAAGGCCGGCGCCTACCTCAAGGGAACCAAGTCGCGGCTTATCGGGCCCAATTGCCCCGGGATCATCACGCCGGGCGAGTGCAAGATCGGGATCATGCCGGGTTACATTCACAAGCCCGGTGATATCGGAGTCGTCTCACGTTCGGGAACGTTGACGTACGAAGCGGTCTATCAGCTCACGCAGTTGGGAATGGGCCAATCGACCTGCATCGGGATCGGCGGCGATCCGATCGTCGGCACCAGCCATATCGATGCGCTCAAACTGTTCAACGAGGATCCCAAGACCCGCGCCATCATCATGATCGGCGAGATCGGGGGCACCGCGGAAGAAGAGGCCGCCGACTTCATCAAGAAGAACGTCAAGAAGCCGGTCGTCGCATTTATCGCGGGTCAGACCGCGCCGAAGGGGCGCAGGATGGGTCACGCGGGCGCGATCATCTCGGGTGGACGCGGCACGGCGGCTGACAAGATCGCGGCGCTCAAGGCGGCCGGAATCACGGTAGCGATGAGTCCGGCGGAGCTGGGCGTGACGATGAAGCAGGCTCTGGAAGGGAAGCGCGCGTAACTGGCGCGCGACATTCAAGGAAACAATGGAACGCACATTAGCGATCGTAAAGCCCGACGCGGTAGAGCGCGGGCTGGCGGGAGAGATCCTCAGGCGTATCGAGGCGAGCGGCCTGAAAATCAGCGCGCTCAAGAAACTTCAATTGGCCCGCGCCCAGGCGGAACGTTTTTACGACGTTCACAAGGAGCGCCCGTTCTACAAGGGGCTCTGCGACTACATGACCTCGGGCCCGGTGGTGATCGCCGTATTGTCGGGCGACAAGGCTATAACCCGATGGCGCGAACTGATGGGCGCCACCGACCCCGCCAAGGCGAACCCGGGTACCATCCGTAAAGACCTGGGCCTCGACGTCGAGAAGAACGCGGTGCACGGCTCAGATGCTCCCGAAACGGCAGCGAAAGAGATCTCGTTCTTCTTCAGCGGCACGGAAATTCTACCGTAAAGTCGAAGCTCCGCGATCTCCGAAAGAAATCGTGGCGCGGCGTCCCTGCCCGTGGATGATGTGCGACATCTTTTGTCGCACCTCCAATGCGGGAAGCGGACAGGTTTTGCGGATGGACACTCTCCACCGCAGACGCCATCCGATCGAGAGCTGCTAGCATAAGCCGACCGTGAACTGCAGGCAGGAAAAGCCGGGTGACAGTAGCCAGGGAGCAATGACTTTAAGGAAGTGTTCTCCTGATCTTATCTTGGTGACTTTGTGTCTTGGTGGTTAGTCCCGACCGTCTGAGCATAACCTGTGATTTGCGACCGCTCACACGCCGCCGTGCATTTGCCATCAAAATGCCGCCGCCGCATCATGTCTGCGCAGAGCGTTCCATGACTGATCAAATCAAAGCGATTGCGCACCTCGATAGAGCAGAGCGAAGGCGAGGAAAGGGAACCGCTCCAGAATTGTTAGCAAATGTTAGCATGCTCCGAAGAAAGTCCTGCATTCGCGCGGTATTTTCGCTTTTTCACCTTTGCGATTCCGAGCTGAAACGTGATGTTACCTCGTCCCCACCTGCACCAGGGGTTCTGCTTTGATGAAGGGATTTCGGGTAAAATTCGCCCGTGCAGCACGCGGTTGAACATAGAAGCGACAACGCGATTCCTCGCGATCTGCGGGACCTTTCCCTGGACGAACTGGAGCGCGTCGTCGCGGAGGCGGGGGAGCGTCCGTACCGCGCTCGGCAGATCGCACACTGGCTCTATCAAAAGGGCGTGGATTCCTGGGATGCGATGCGCGACCTGCCGGCGCCCTTGCGCGCAATCCTAAAGGAACGCTTTAAGGTTTCGTTTCCGGCCGTCGCTGCCGTTCATCGATCGACCGATGGTACCCGGAAGCTTCTCCTGCGACTGGCTGATGGTGAAGAAATCGAGACGGTCATCATCCCGGCGGGGGATCGCATCACGCTCTGTATGTCGTCGCAGGCCGGGTGCGCGATGCGATGCGGGTTCTGCGCAACCGCCCGCATGGGGCTTCATCGGAATCTGAGCGTCGGTGAGATCGTTGGGCAGGTCTTTGCCGCGCGCAAAGAGCTCGATGCCGATGAGGTTCTGACCAACTACGTCTTCATGGGTATGGGGGAACCGCTCGCCAACTATCCGCGCCTCGTGCAGGTCCTGAAGGCGATGACTTCGGAATGGGGGATGGCGATATCGCCGCGGCGAATCACCGTTTCGACCGTGGGACTGCTACCGCTGATGGAGCGGTTGCTGGCGGACACTTCGGTGAACCTGGCGGTGTCGCTGCACGCGACGACCAACGAGGTACGCGACAAGATCGCGCCCATCAACGAGCGGTATCCGCTCGAGCAATTGCTCGAAACCTGTGAGCGCCTGCCGCTCAAGCGGCGCAGCCGGATTACCTTCGAATACGTGACGCTGGCGGGGATCAACGATACTCCCGCCGACGCGCGACGGTTAGTCAAGCTCCTCGCACCGCTCAAGGCCAAGGTAAACCTGATTTTCTTCAACCCGTTCGATGAATCCGGCTTCGAGGGCAGCACCCGTACTGCGGTAGAGGCCTTTCAAGCCATACTTCATCGGGGTAATTTGACCGCTACCATCCGCGAGAGCAGGGGCCGCGATATCGCCGCGGCATGTGGTCAGCTTTACGCAGAGCATCATTCGGGCTCGGGAGTCGGTTAGCGCCGCTTGGGGCGGATGGCTGGAAAACAGATGTCGAAGACGACAATCGGAGTGATCGGCGGCAGCGGCTTCTACCAGATGCCCGGCATGGAGGGCATCGAACAGATCGAAGTCGACACGCCCTTTGGTAAACCGTCGGATCCGTTTTTCCGCGGACGCATCGGCGACGCGGAAGTGATCTTTCTCGCGCGCCACGGCAAGGGCCATCGCCTTCTCCCCAGCGAGATAAACTTCCGCGCCAACGTCTTCGCGATGAAGCGGCTTGGAGCGGAGTACCTCGTCTCGGTGAGCTCGGCCGGCAGCCTCAAAGAAGATATCCATCCCGGCGAGATGGTAGTGCCGGATCAGTTTATCGATCGCACCTTCAAGCGGCCCGGAACCTTCTTTGGCAACGGCATCGTGGTTCACGTCTCGCTTGCCGATCCGGTGTGTCCGAGGCTGGCTGCCAATCTGACTGCCGCTGCTCGGGCCGCCGGCGCGAAGGTTCATCAGGGCGGAGCCTACCTGTGCATGGAGGGGCCGCAGTTCTCATCGCGCGCTGAATCGCGGATGTACCGCACCTGGAATGCGGACGTGATCAGCATGACCGCGATGCAGGAAGCGCGGCTCGCCCGCGAGGCCGAGCTCTGTTACGCGCTGCTGACGCTGGTGACCGACTACGACTGCTGGCATCAGAGCGTCGCCGCGGTGGATATCGGCGAAATCCTGCGCGTGATGCGACTGAACGTCGAGACCGCGCAAAAGGCCGTGGCGGGGCTGGCCGCCGCTATTGCCGGAAGCGAACGCACCTGTGCTTGCGCCAACGCGCTCAAGGGCACCATCATCACCGATCCCGGCGTCATACCGCCCAAGCTCGTCGAGGAACTTCGGCCGCTGATCGGCAAGTACGTGAAATAGGACTCTCAAGCACAAGGAAAAGGACAGGATCTCTCGAATGAGTATCGTGGTGGTTGGTTCGGTTGCCTACGACACGGTGGAGACGACCACCGGCAGCGCCAATGAGGCGCTGGGCGGTTCGGCAGTCTATTTTTCGGTCGCGGCGCGATTTTTCGCTCCGGTGAGTGTCGTCGGAATCGTGGGTTCTGACTTCAAGCCCGAGTCGCGACAGATCCTGGTAGACCGGGGGATCGATGTGCGCGGGCTCGAGCAGCGGCCTGGTAAAACCTTTCGATGGCACGGGCGCTACCACGAAGACATGAACAGGCGCGACACCCTCAGCCTGGCGCTCAACGTCTTCGAGAGCTTCTCACCGGAACTGCTGCCCGATCAGCGCCGCTGCGACTACCTGTTCCTTGGCAATATCGCCCCCGAGCTGCAGGAGCGCGTGCTCTCGCAGGTGATGAGCCCCAAGGTGGTGGCGGGCGACACGATGAATCACTGGATCCAGGAGCGCGGCCCGGAACTCAAGAAGTTGCTGGGCAATATCGATATCCTCACGCTCAACGATGAAGAAGCGCGGATGCTGTCGGGCGAACACAACCTGGTGAAGGCCGGCAGGGCGATCCTCAAGATGGGTCCCAAGACCGCGCTGGTGAAACGCGGCGAGTACGGCGTGATCCAGTTCAGCGCCGAGGGCATGTTCGCCGTGCCGGCTTATCCGCTCGAAGAAGTGCTCGATCCGACCGGCGCCGGCGATACCTTTGCGGGTGCGTTCATGGGCTACCTGGCGCGCAACGGCCGCGTCACCGAATCGACGCTGCGCACCGCCGCAGTCTATGGCACCGTGCTGGCGTCGTTCGTGGTGGAACGCTTTTCGCTCGACCGCCTGCTGGAACTTACCTGGCAGGAAATCGAGGAGCGCTACCGGGCCTTTATCGAACTCACCGACTCCCATCATTCACGATGGACATCTCAATAGTCGTCCCGCTCTACAACGAGCGCGACAACCTGACTCCGTTGCACGCGGAGATCGTCCGGGCCCTCGCGGAGCTTGGGCGATCTTACGAGGTGGTGTTCGTCGATGACGGCTCCAGCGACGGCAGTCTCGAAACACTGCGCAAGATCGCCCAGGGAGATTCCCACGTTCGCGTGATAAGACTCGCGCGCAATTCCGGACAGACCGCGGCGCTGGCTTGCGGGTTTGCGGCCACTCGGGGTGACATCGTGGTGGCCCTCGATGCCGACGGCGAAAACGATCCCGCGGACATTGCCAGGCTGCTGGAGCCGCTGAATGCGGGTTACGACCTGGTGAGCGGATGGAGAACGCGTCGATGGAGCAACGCGGCCCTTACGCGCCGGCTGCCCTCGGTCGCGGCCAACTCGCTCATCTCGCGGATCACCGGTGTCCGGCTTCACGACTATGGGTGCACATTGAAGGCCTATCGCGGCGACCTGGCGCGAGGGCTGCGACTCTACGGCGAGATGCATCGTTTCGTCCCGGCGATCGCTGCGGAGCAAGGGGCCAGGATTGCCGAAGTTGAAGTGAATTTTCGGCCCCGGACCTCGGGCTCATCGAAATACGGTATCGGGCGGGTGCTGCGAACCCTGCTCGACCTCGTGACGGTAAAATTTCTCTCCGGATATTCGACGCGGCCTATCCAGGTTTTCGGCGCAATCGGCTTCGTGCTCGGCGCGCTTGGCAGCCTGTGGACTGCGTGGCTGGTGTTCGAGAAGATCGTGCTGGGGCACAACCTCGGCGATCGGCCCGCGCTGCTCCTGGCGGTTCTGCTGGTGGTGGTCGGAGTACAATTCGTAAGTATCGGGTTGCTCGGAGAAATGCTCGCTCGCACCTACCACGAATCGCAAGGCAAGCAGACCTACGTGATCAAAGAGGAATTCTGACCGTATGAATATCGCCATTGTCGGCACCGGCTACGTGGGGCTGGTGAGCGGAACCTGCTACGCGGAGAGCGGCAACGAGGTCGCCTGCGTCGATATCGACGCCCGGCGAATCGCTGCACTCAACGAAGGCAAGATTCCAATCTACGAGCCTGGCCTGGAAGAGCTGGTCCGCCGCAACCTCAAGGAGGGCCGCATCAGCTTCTCGACCAATGCCGAAGAGGCGATCAGGCAATCGATGGTGTCGTTCATCGCGGTCGGCACCCCGATGGCCGCCGACGGCGCGGCAGACCTCTCGAAGGTCTTCGCGGTCGCCGAAACGATAGCCAGGAACGCGGTCGGGTTTCACATTATCGCGATCAAGAGCACGGTGCCGGTCGGGACCAACGACCAGGTCCGCGAGATGATTACACGGCTTGGCCGTGACGATATCGAAGTGTGCTCGGTCCCGGAGTTTCTGAAAGAAGGGGCGGCGGTCGAGGACTTCATGCGCCCCGATCGCGTGATTATCGGGAGCCGTTCGGAGAGGGCCACGGCGATCTTGCGCGATATCCACGCGTCGTTTGTGCGGACCGACAATCCGATCCTGGTGATGGACCCGCGGTCGGCGGAGTTGTCCAAATACGCCGCCAACTCCTTTCTCGCAGTGCGTATTTCGTTCATCAACCAGATCGCCAACCTGTGCGAAAGCGTCGGCGCGGACATCAATTCGGTCCGGCGCGGGATGGGCGCGGATCGCAGGATCGGATCGCAGTACCTGTTTCCCGGAATCGGCTACGGCGGCTCGTGCTTCCCGAAGGACGTGCAGGCGCTGATCCACACCTCGAACCAGAACGCACTCGACTGTTCGCTGCTCATCGCGGCGGAGTCGGTGAATGCCGAACAGAAACGGCTGCTTCCGAATCGCGTCGTCCAGCACTTCGGCGAGGACTTGCGCGGGCGCACCTTCGCAGTCTGGGGCTTGGCGTTCAAACCGCGCACCGACGACATGCGCGAGGCGCCTTCGCTGGTGGTAATCGAGGAACTCCTGGCGCGGGGCGCCAGGCTCCGCGTCCACGATCCCGAGGCGCTTGAAAACGCACGCCAGGCACTGGGCACGCGGGTCAGCTTTCACAAGACCAACTACGAGGCTCTCACGGGAGCGGACGCCCTGCTGGTATGCACGGAATGGAATGAATTTCGCCACCCGAATTTCCAGCGCATCAAGGCAGAGTTGAAGCAGCCGGTGATATTCGACGGGCGGAACCTGTATGATCCGGAGCTCATGAAAGCCCTCGACATCAAGTACTACTCGGTGGGACGCCGGCCAGTCTGATAGCCATGCGTATTCTCGTCACCGGCGGCGCGGGATTTATCGGCTCCAACACCGTCGATGGGCTGGTAAATGTCGATGCCGGCCAGATCTCCGTGCTCGACGACCTCTCCTCGGGCAAGCGGCACCAGATCAACCCGAAGGCGCGGTTTTATCAGGCGGATTTACGCGATGCGGACGCGATCAAGGCGATCGCAGCCGAGGCGCGCCCCGAGGTCATCTATCACTTCGCGGCGCAGATCGACGTTCGCCGCTCGGTGGCGGATCCGGCTTTCGATGCGCAAGTGAACCTGGTGGGGTTTCTCAATTTAATCGAAGCTGCCCGCCGGCACAGCCTCAAGCGAGTGATTCTCGCCTCGACCGGTGGGGCGATCTATGGCGAGCAGGAAACGTTTCCCTGCGACGAAGATCATCCCACCCGGCCCTTGAGTCCTTATGGCATCGCCAAGCTCGCGACCGAGAAGTACCTCTTCTTCTACCGGGAGCAGTACGGAATCGATTACCTCGCGCTGCGCTATGCGAACGTTTATGGCCCGCGCCAGGATCCGCACGGAGAGGCGGGGGTGGTGGCGATCTTTTGCGGGCGCATGCTCGACGGGAGCCGCTGCACGATCTTTGGCGAAGGCAAGCAGACGCGCGATTACACCTTCGTGGGCGATATCGTGCGTGCGAACCTTTATGCGCTGACGTCGAAGGCTTCCGGCCTCGCCCTCAATATCGGCACCGGCAAAGAGACCAGCGTGAACGAATTGTATTCGGCGCTTGCCGGGGTGGCCGGCGAGGCACGTCCGCCGGAGTACGCGCCGCAGCGTCCGGGAGAACAGATGCGCTCGGTGATTTCCCCGGCGCGCGCCGCGGAGTTGCTCGGATGGAAACCCGAGGTCGGGCTGGACGACGGGCTCGACCGCACCTTCAGATATTTTCGCGACCAGCGCGCACGATGACATGACAGACCCGGCTTCGATTCGCAATTTCTGCATTATCGCGCATATCGACCACGGCAAGTCGACGCTCGCCGATCGGCTCCTCGAGCGCACGGGTGCGCTTTCGAAGCGGGAGCTCAAGGAGCAGTTCCTCGACTCGATGGACCTGGAGCGCGAACGCGGCATCACGATCAAGGCGCGTTCGGTCCGAATCAATTACGAGGCGCGGGATGGAAAGCAATTCGTCCTCAACCTGATCGACACGCCCGGCCATGTCGATTTCGCTTACGAGGTGTCGCGCAGCCTGGCCGCCTGCGAGGGTGCCCTGCTGGTGGTGGACGCGAGCCAGGGAGTCGAGGCACAGACGCTGGCCAACGTGTACCTCGCGCTCGACCACGGTCTGGAGATTATTCCGGTCATCAACAAGATCGATCTTCCCGGCGCCGACGTCGAGCGCACCAGGGAGCAGATCGAGGAAGTCATCGGACTGGTTGCTTCCGATGCGATCCTGACCAGCGCCAAGGAAGGCGTCGGAATCGACGAAGTGCTGGAAGCAATCGTAGCCCGCGTACCACCGCCGAAAGTCGAACCCGAAGCGCCGCTACGCGCGCTGATTTTCGACAGTTGGTACGACAGCTACGAGGGCGTTATCGGTCTCGTGCGCGTATTCGGCGGCGAGCTGCGTCGAGGAATGCCGGTTCGCCTGATGGGCACGGGCAAGACCGGCGAGGTGATGCGCCTGGGTCATTTCACGCCTCACGAGCAGCAGGCCGATTCACTCGGCCCGGGCGAGGTGGGCTTCGTTGTCGCCGGTATCAAGGCGGTTGCCGACATGCGGGTGGGCGATACCGTCACCGATGCGGCGAATCCTGCGGCTGAACCGCTACCCGGTTTCAAAGAGCTCAAGCCGATGGTTTTCGCGGGTCTGTATCCCACGGAGGCCAACCAGTACGGGGCGCTGCGCGATGCGATCGAAAAGCTGCGCCTCAACGACGCCAGCCTGATTTGCGAGCCGGAGACCTCGCAGGCGCTGGGCTTCGGCTTTCGCGCGGGGTTCCTCGGTTTACTCCACATGGAGATCGCGCAGGAGCGCCTCGAGCGCGAATTCGGAATCAATCTCATCGTGACCGCCCCCACCGTGGCCTACCGGGTCAGGACGACTTCCGGCGAGACGATGATGGTCGACAATCCGACGTTTTTGCCGCCCGAAAACAGCATCGAGGCTATCGAAGAGCCGTTCATCCTGACTTCGATTCACATGCCGGAAGAATTTCTCGGCGTGGTGATGAGCCTGTGCGAGGAGCGCCGCGGCGTCCAGCGCGATCTGAAATTCCTCGGCGACAAGCGCGTGATTCTCCACTACGAGCTGCCGCTTGCCGAGATCGTGTTCGACTTCTACGACAAGCTGAAGTCATCGAGCCGCGGCTACGCATCGCTCGACTACGAGTTTCTGGACTTCCGGGCCGGGCCTCTGGTTAAATTGGATATTCGGATCAATGGCGAGGTGGTCGACGCGCTGTCGATCATCGTGCATCGCGATCGGGCATATGAGCGTGGGCGGGCCCTGTGCGAAAAGATGCGCGAGCTGATTCCGCGCCAGATGTTCGAAGTCGCCATCCAGGCCGCAATTGGCGCCAAGATTATCGCCCGCGAGTCGGTCAAGCCGCTGCGCAAGAACGTCACCGCCAAATGCTACGGTGGTGATATCACCCGCAAGCGGAAGCTCCTGGAGAAGCAGAAGGAAGGCAAAAAGCGGATGAAGCAGGTGGGCAGGGTGGAAATTCCCCAGGAAGCTTTCCTGGCCTTGCTGAAGGTCGGCGAATGACCCCACCGGTAGATAGTTCCGAGCACGCGCTCGAATCGACGGAGCAGTCACCTCCCGGGACCACGCTCAAGGTCGCGACGGGATCCAGCAAGTCGGTAGCGCGCGAGTACCTCGAAGCGGTCATAATCGCGCTCGCCCTCGCGCTCGTGATTCGTACGTTTTTCATCCAGGCCTACCTGATTCCGTCGGGATCGATGGAGCCGACGCTGTTGATCGGCGATCACATCCTGGTCAGCAAGATGGCCTACGGGCTTCGCACCCCGGATTCTATCTTCGGCTTCGAGGTGCGCGGGGTTCCGATGGGGCGGTATCTGGTGCGCTTCGGCGATATCCATCGCGGCGACGTCATCGTGTTCGTCCATCCGGTGGAACGCGACAAGGATCTGATCAAACGCGTCATCGGGCTTCCCGGCGATCAGGTTCAAATCAAGGACGGGCGGGTATGGCTTAACGGCAGCCCGATGGCCGATCCGCATGCTCATCTGGAGGTGCCGGATTCCGATCGCCTGCAGAGTATCCCGCGCGACAACTACGGCTTTACCGATGGAAGCGGCGCTATCACAGGTCCGATCACGGTCCCGCCGGGACGGCTATTCGTGATGGGCGACAACCGCGATCACAGCGACGACAGTCGTTACTGGGGATTTGCGAACCAGGACGACGTGGAAGGGCGCGCGCTGGCAGTGTATTGGTCGTGGGACAGCGATGATGGCGGTCTGCTGCCGATAAGGTGGTCCAGGTTTGGAAAATCGCTGCGCAACTAGAGAGAGGGGCGGGTGGGGCAACCTGTAAGAAATCTCAAGCCAGGCGATTCTTCCCCGGCTGGTCCGGGCGTCGCCGGTCCGCAGAAGTCGGTTGCGCGCGAATACGGCGAGGCGCTGACGATCGCGCTGGTGCTGGCCATCGTCATCCGCACCTTCTTTATCCAGGCCTACAAGATTCCCTCAGGCTCGATGGAGCCCACGCTGCTCATCGGCGACCATATCCTGGTCAATAAGCTGATCTATGGCCTGCGGATTCCCGATTCGATTTTCGGCTTGCAGATAGGGCCGCTGCCGTACGGGCAGTACGTGATGCATTTCGAACCGATTCATCGCGGCGACGTGGTGGTGTTCGTATTTCCGCCGGACCGGAGCAAAGACTTCATCAAGCGCGTGATTGGACTGCCTGGCGACACCATCCAGGTGAAGAACGGGCACGTATGGCTGAACGGCCAGCCGATGGACGATCCGCACGGGCATTTCGAGGTCGCGGACCAGGATCGCTCCGCGGTATCGCCGCGCGACAACTTCGGCCCCGTGGTGGTTCCCTCTGGAAAAATTTTCGCGATGGGGGATAATCGCGACCGCAGTTACGACAGCCGGTTCTGGGGATTCGCCGACGAGAACGATGTTGAGGGCAAGGCGCTCATCATCTATTGGTCGTGGGACAGCGATCACGATGGCCTGTTCCCGGTGCGATGGTCGCGCTTCGGCATGCTCGTGCACTGACAAAAGGAGAATCGCGTGGCTGACGAAGCAATAGACCGCCTGGGCACGATACTCGAAGAGTTGGGGGCTCGCTTCGAGCTCGTGATCGAGGCCGTATCAGGCTTCGGGGGCCGCATCGACGCGTTGCGCCAGGAACTCTTCGGACAATTCGCCGAAGTGGGTGGGCAGATACGCTTCCTTTCCGATCAGATTGCCGAGAATCGCCGCGGGATCGCCGCGATGCGCTCCGACCTGGGAGCCGAGATGGTCCGGCTGGGCGAGACGTTGGGACGCACCCGTGTCGAATTCCGCGAGCAGCTTGGTGCCGAAGCGACTCGTACCATCGATACGACCGCCGCCCGCGTCACCACCAGTGCGGCTGCCGCGCAGGAGGAGACGCATCGTCGCGCGCAGGCGGTTCAGGACGAGCTGGTGCGGGAGATGACGGAGACCGCGAAGTCCCTGAAGCGCGAGCTGGCGCTGTCTGCTGAATCGACCTCCAAGCGCCTCAGCGCAGAGCTGACCAGGACCAACAAGGCGCTGCAGACCCTGATGCAGAAGTTCGATCGCTTCGACGATCGGATCACGATCCAGACCAAGGACCAGGACCAGCGCATCAAGAAGCTGGAGCGCAAAAAGAGCGCCTGAGGAAGAACATAACCCGCGAGACTTGACCCGATGATCGCGCGTGGTTAAAGATCGATCAGCCTTTAATCCGCTACTGAGATAGCGGGAAGGTTTTACAGATGAATAACTCTAGCATTCAGCCTGGCCGCGTCCGCGGTCGGGTTTTTTTTCGCGTGCGGCCATGAACTCCAAGCCGCAGGTCCTGCTCGATGCACCCGCGGTGGCGCGCTCGATCAAGCGGATCGCCCACGAAATCGCCGAGCGTAACGGAGGCGCCGAGAACATCGCGCTGATTGGCATCGTGCGCCGGGGCGCGAGTCTCGCCGAGCGCCTGGCCGTCGAACTTCGTGCAAACGGTGCGCACAATCTCGCGGTCGGCACCCTCGACATTTCCTCGTATCGCGATGACGGCAAGGGCAAGCCGGGCGATCCCCGGCTGCTCGGGCGCGAGATTCCATTCTCGCTCGATCGCAAGCGCGTGGTCCTGGTTGACGACGTGCTTTACACGGGACGCACGGTGCGCGCCGCACTCGATGCGCTTGCGGACCTGGGCCGCGCGGAATCGATCCAGCTTGCAGTGCTGGTCGATCGCGGCGAGCGCGAGCTTCCGATTCGCGCCGACTACGTGGGCAAGAACGTGCAGGCCCCCGGGGGCCAGCGCGTGTACGTGCGGCTATCGGAGGTGGATGGGGCGGACGCGGTAGTGGTGGGGAACGGCAAGTGACGCAGGGCGGGCAAGACTAATGGGCCGGCTGCCAAAGACCGACGTCGTCTCGATCGACGATCTTTCGCTGCCGGAGATCGAACGCGTGTTCACCCTCGCGGACGAGTTCGCCGACGCGCTCGCGCGGGGCGAGACCCTGTCGGTTGCCAGCGGCCTGATCATGGCGACGTTGTTCTATGAACCCTCGACACGCACTCGTCTCAGTTTCGAGTCTGCCATGCATCGGCTGGGCGGCGCGGTGATCAGCTCGGCGGACATGAGCGCCAGCTCGGCTGCGAAAGGGGAGAGCCTGGCCGACACGGTTCGGATCGTCAGCGGCTATGCGGATTTGCTGGTCCTGCGCCATCCGCACGACGGCGCGGCGCGGGTCGCGGCGGAATATGCCCCTTGTCCGGTACTCAACGCCGGCGACGGCAGCCGCGAGCATCCCACTCAGACCCTCTGCGATCTGTTCATCCTGCGGCGCAAGAAGGGGAAGCTTAAAGGCCTAACCGTCGCGCTATGCGGCGATCTGAAATTCGGGCGCACCGTGCATTCCCTTATCTATGCCCTGGCGCGATTCGGCGCGAATATCGTCGCGGTTCCTACTGCGGGCATGGATGTGCCCGCATATGTCCTCGAGCGCCTGGCAGCAGAGCGAAACTACAACTTCTCGACCGTGACGATGGACGAATTCAAGTCGCTGGCGGGCGGCCTGGATGCTTTGTACCTGACGCCAAACGCTCCCCACCAGATGGCGTTATTCACGGGCGGAGAGAAAGCGCCCGCGGGCGTAGCCCCGACATCGCTCGATGCGTTCTATGTGACGCGGCTGCAGAAAGAGCGGCTGGCCGGGAAGGAAATCAAAGCGGGCGACTACGTGCGCTTCGATGCGCGCGCCCTGAAGACACATCGAACGCAGGAAGCGGTCGTGATGCATCCGCTGCCGCGCACCGACGAGCTCGCCTACGAGCTCGACACGGACCCGCGCGCCGTCTACTTCGAGCAGGCTGCCGTCGGAGTGCCCGTGCGGATGGCACTTGTCGCCTGGCTAGTCGAACAGCAGCGCCACAAGAAGGCAGCCGCAAAACCGGTGACCGACACGATTCGCTTCAAGGCCGAGCCTCATCCCCGCTGCGCGAATTCCAACTGCATCACGCGCTTCGAGGGCGCCCATCTCCGCCCGCGATTCCGACTCGCCCGGGTGGTGGACCGAAGCATGCTGCCGCTGCGCTGCGAGTACTGCGAGCGCGAGCTGAACATCGAGTTCGTAGGCCATGCCCGGTCGCATCGCTACTACAAATACGACGAGAACCTCTACGGCTACGTCCGGCAGTGGATCGAGGAGCAATCGCTGGCCGTGTTCGAGACGGTCAAGCAGGCCGAGGAACACGGCTACGAGCCGTATCGGCGCGGACCTCAGCGCGAAGTCATGAATTCCGCCGAGATCGCCCAGGCCGTGGAGTCCTTGGCTGACCAGGTCGCGGAGGACATCGCAGACCTGACCAACGTGGCGATCTTCGGTGTCGTCAGCCATGGCGCCGTGCTGGCGAAGCGAATTCGCGATTCACTGGAGAAGAAGACCGGCATCCGGGTGCCTTGCGCGGCCGTCGATGTATACGGGTCCGACGGCGCCGTGCAGACGCTCGACGGTGCGGCTTCGCTTGCGGTCGAGGATCGAACCATCGTCATCGTCGATGACGTGATCAACAGCGGATGGACCGTACAGAGAGCCATGACGATGATCTGGCAGCACGGACGGCCGGCCTCGGTGAAGCTGGCGGTGCTGATCGATCGCGGTCATCGCGCCGTCCCGATTCGCCCCAACTACGTGGGCAAGAACATCCCGACTTCCGCTTCCGAGCGCGTGCAGGTACGCCTGGCGCCCGCGGGTAGCAACGGAAAACACAAGGCGCACGATCGCGCGATGATCTACTCAATGGTCGAGCCGATGAAGGCGACGGAGCACGCGACATGAGTTCGGTTCTGATCCGCGGTGGACGCGTGATTGATCCCGCCAGCCGCGTCGACGGGATGTTCGATTTGCTCGCGGTGGATGGAAAGATCGAGCGGGTCGCGCCTGTCGGCAGGGCTTCCGCGCCGGAGCATGCCGCGGTGGTCGACGCGCGGCGCTGCTGGGTGGTGCCGGGACTGGTCGATGTTCATGTCCATCTGCGCGACCCCGGCTTCCCGCAAAAGGAAACGATCCAGACCGGCCTGCGGGCCGCGGCCGCCGGAGGGTTTACCACCGTCGCGGCGATGGCCAACACGCAGCCGGTGAACGATACGCCCGAAACCGCGAGCTACATGCTGGAACGCGCGCGCGAGGCCCATACGACCCGGCTGGTGCCTGTCTCGGCGGTGACCAAGGGGCTGCAAGGGCGAGCCAACGTCGATTATCGCGCGATGGCGGCGGCCGGTGCGCGGCTGTACTCCGACGACGGGATGCCGGTAGATGACGCAGCGATCCTGGCACGCGCGATGCGCGAGATCGCCGAGCTTGGATTTGTGATCTCGCTGCACGAAGAAGATCGCGACCTGTCCTGCAACGGGGCGGTGAACGCGGGCGACATCGCGAAGCACCTGGGAGTGAAGGGATATCCCAACGCGGCGGAGGCGATGCGCATCCGCCGGGACCTGGCCCTGGCGCTGGACGCGAGAGCACCGGTACATATCGCGCACGTGTCCACGCGTGAATCTCTTGGCCTGATCCGTGAGGCTCGAGCACGCGGGGTGCAAGTCACCTGCGAAGTGACGCCGCATCATTTCGGAGCTGATCACCGGGCGGTTCTCCGTCACGGCCCGAACGCGAAAATGAATCCACCCTTGCGGGCTCCCGAGGATGTCGAAGCGCTGCACGCGGCCATCGCCGACGGCACGATCGACATAATCGCAACCGATCACGCGCCGCACGACCCCGCCTCGAAGCACCTCGACGAGCTCGCCGGATTCTTCAGCCCGGACCAAGACGCGCCCCGATTGCCGGCCCATGCAGCCGAGACCTTCGGGAATTGCGCCAATGGAGTGATCGGACTGGAGACGTCATTAGGACTCGCGATTGACCTGGTGCACCGATCGTTGATTGGCGCGTCGCGGCTGGTTGAAATGATGAGCCTGAATCCGGCTCGGCTGCTGCGACTCGATGCGGGCAGCCTCGAAGCGGGGCGGCCCGCGGATATCTCGATAATCGATCCGAACCTGGATTGGACTGTGGAACCAGAACGCTTTCGTTCAAAGAGCCGTAACACTCCGTTTGTAGGAATGCGGCTTCAGGGCAGGGCGATCATGACGATTGTTAACGGAGAAATCGTGTACGACGGGAGAAAAGGAAACGACTGATGGCTGGTCGCGCGAAGCATGAAGCGATGCTGGCCCTGGCCGACGGAAAGGTTTTTCGCGGCCGCGCGTTCGGTGCAGTGGGCGAAGCGACGGGCGAAGTTGTCTTCAACACCGCGATGACGGGATACCAGGAAGTGCTCACCGACCCCTCTTACAAGGGGCAGCTGGTCTGCATGACCTATCCACAGATCGGGAATGTGGGGACCAACCGCGAGGACGTCGAGTCACGCCGAATTTATGTCGAGGGATTCATCGTCAAGGAATGCTGCGAGCGCCCATCGAACTGGCGCTCGGAGATTTCGCTGGACGAGTACCTGTCGCATGCCGGAGTCGTCGGAATCGAAGGCATCGACACCCGCGCTCTCGTTCGTCACATCCGCACTCACGGCGCGCAGGAAGCGGTGCTGTCCAGCGCCGACCTCAATCCGGAGTCGCTGGTCAAAAAGGCCCAGGCATCACCAGGGTTGGTCGGTCGCGACCTCGTGAAGGAAGTCACCAGCGCGGAGGCGCATGACTGGGAAATCGGCGACTGGGAGCTGGGGCGCGGCTACCGCGCGATGAGCAAGGAAGAGCTGCGCGATGCGCCCCGGATCGTGGCGCTCGACTACGGCATCAAGCTGAACATCCTTCGCCTGCTGGTCACCACGGGATTTCGCGTGCGCGTTGTACCGGCGGAATCTACCGCTGAACAGATTCTCGCGGAGAACCCCGATGGTGTGTTTCTGTCGAACGGACCAGGCGATCCAGCGGCGCTGCCGTACGCGCATAAAGCGGTTGCAGGCGTGCTGGGCAAGAAGCCGGTCTTCGGGATCTGCCTGGGGCATCAGATTCTCGGGCTCGCGCTCGGCGGGAAAACCTACAAGCTCGATTTCGGGCATCACGGCGCCAACCATCCCGTGATGGATCTGCGGACGCAGCGGGTCGAGATAACTTCCCAGAACCACGGCTTCGCCGTCGATACGGAATCCTTGAGGGGGCGCGCAGAGTTGTCGCATCTGAACCTCAACGACAAGACGGTAGAGGGCATGCGAGGGCAGGGTGTTCCGTTCTTTTCGGTGCAATACCATCCGGAGGCATCTCCGGGTCCGCACGATTCGAGCTACCTGTTCCGGCGTTTCAAGAGGATGGTCGAGGCGTTTCCGCGACACGGCGCGGACACCCTGGATCGCGTCGCGGCCGAAGAAGCCGCGAGCCAATAAGGTTTACCCTGCGAGATTGAATTCATAACGTGCCGCTTCGCAAAGATTTGAAATCGGTTCTCCTGATCGGCTCCGGGCCGATCGTCATTGGGCAGGCCTGCGAGTTCGACTACTCGGGCACGCAGGCGATCAAGGCTCTCCGCGAGGAAGGGCTGCGCCTCATTCTCATCAACTCCAATCCGGCGACGATCATGACCGATCCCGAGCTCGCGGACCGGACCTACATCGAGCCGATGACCGCGGCGGCGATCTCAAAGATTATCGAGCGGGAACGGCCGGACGCGCTGCTGCCTACAGTGGGCGGTCAGACCGCGCTGAATCTGGCGATCGAACTGGCCGAATCGGGCGTGCTGGACAAGTACAAGTGCGAGCTCATCGGCGCGAAGCTGCAGGCCATCAAGAAGGCGGAAGATCGCGACCTGTTCAAGCAGGCGATGATCAGTATCGGGCTCGAAGTGCCGCGATCGGCGATCGCGCACTCGATGGACGATGCGGAGCGAATTCTGCGCGACCTCGGTATCCCGCTGATTATCCGGCCCTCGCGAACCCTGGGCGGTACGGGAGGCTCGATCGCACGCGAAGTCGACGACTATCGCGCGAAGGTGAAATGGGGCCTCGAGATGTCGCCGATTCACGAGGTACTGATCGAGGAATCGGTCGAGGGCTGGAAGGAGTTCGAGCTCGAGGTGATGCGCGACATGGCCGACAACGTCGTGATCATCTGCTCGATCGAGAACCTCGACCCGATGGGCGTGCACACGGGCGACTCGATTACCGTCGCACCCGCGCAGACGCTGACCGACAAGGAATACCAGATCATGCGCGATGCCGCGCTGCGGATCATCCGCGAGATCGGCGTCGACACGGGCGGATCGAACATCCAGTTCGCAATCGACCCCAGGAACGGACGGATGGTAATCATCGAGATGAACCCGCGCGTGTCGCGCAGTTCAGCGCTGGCTTCCAAAGCCACCGGCTTCCCGATCGCCAAGATCGCCGCACGACTGGCGGTGGGTTATCGCCTCGATGAAATTCCCAACGACATCACCAGGAAGACGCCCGCGTGCTTCGAGCCGACGATCGACTACGTCGTGACCAAGATTCCGCGCTTCAC
>Ga0335085_10000980_pt1 | contig 68243 bp, 61 predicted proteins | sample Lox_Sample_45_FD_206712 | JGI IMG/M metagenome (GOLD analysis project Ga0335085, IMG submission 206712) | Soil microbial communities from Loxahatchee National Wildlife Refuge, Florida, United States - Lox_Sample_4.5 | ecosystem: Environmental > Terrestrial > Soil > Wetlands | place: USA... | reverse complement strand
GCGAGGACGTCGCTCATCACGCCCGGCCCGATGGTCGTGTAGTCCTTGCGCGCCCACAGCGCCGCGACGTGCGCCGGATCCGCGACGCACCAGCCGATCCGGAGCCCGGGAAGCCCGTACGCCTTGGACAAGCCGTTGGTCACGATGACCCGCTCGCCGCCGCCCCACAGCGACGGCGTGGGGACGGCGTCGCGCTCGGCGCCCTGATAGACCTCGTCGGCCAGCAGCCACGCGCCGACGCGCGACGCGCGTTCGGTGATGCGCGCGGCCAGCTCGGGCGCCAGCCGCGCGCCGGTGGGGTTGCTCGGGTTGGTGACGACGACCAGCTTGACGTTGCCGGCGATCGCCCGGTCGATGTCCGAGACGTCGGGCTGCCACCCGAGGTCTTCGCGCAGCGGGATCTCCACCACCCGCGCGCCGAAATTCTTCGCCAGTCCCCAGGTCTGCATGTACGTGGGCGTCACCACCGCCACCGTGTCGCCCGGGCTGATCAGCGTCCAGCAGTTGATGTAGTTGGCTTCGGCGCTGCCGCTGGTGACCAGCACGTGCTCCGCCGTGGCGCCGGGGTAGAGCGCGGCGATGGCCTCGCGCAACGGCGGTGTCCCGTTCGACTGCGGGTAGCCGAGCCGCGCGTCCAACGCCGCCGCCGCGTCGCCGCCGGCCAGGTCGAGCAGCTCCCGCGCGCTCAACGGGTGCACGCCGCTTTCGGAGAGGTTGAAGCGGACGCGGTTCTCCCAGGTGCTCTGCCACCGCTCCATCTCGAATGCCTGAAACGCCATCGCCCCTCCGGCTGGAGGGGCGATTGTAGCCCTTGCGGGTGGCATGGGCAAGGCGCAAAACGGCCTACGGCAGGCGCGTCAGCTCCACCGACCCGTTCACGCTGTGGAGCTTGAGCTCGCGGCCGCCGCCGCCGATCCGGCCGATCAGGTGCCTGGGCGTCATGTGCCCCTGGACCTGGATCGGGAAGTCCGTGGAGATCGCGCCGTTCACCGTCTCGGCATCCACGTCGGCGTTGAGGCCCGCGGGCATCGAGAGCCGCACCGCGCCGTTCACGGTCTCGAAGTCGAGGTCGCCGTTGCCGGCCAGCGAGTGCACGATCGCGGTGACGCTGCCGTTCACGGTGTGCGCCTTCGCGTCGCCCGACAGCGTCTCGACTCGCGCCGAGCCGTTGACGGTCGAGACCTCGGCCGGGCCGCTCATCGAGTCGGCCTCGGCGTCGCCGTTGACCGTGTACCCGGCGAACCCGACGCCGCTGGGCACGCGCACCGCGAAATCCACCGTCACGTCATTGTCGTGCGTGTTCATCTGCCCGCCGCCCGGCCGGCAGTCGTTGTGCGGGCCCGGGTACACCGCGCAGATCGTGACGCCGGCGTCGCTGCGCACGACCACGATCTGCACGTCGCCGGGGTCGCTGCGGCGCCCGTGCTTGTCGGCCGTGACTTCGACCTCGGAGCCCGAGGCCGGCGTGGCGGTCACCGAGCCGTTGACGCCGCGGATCTCGATGTGCTGGCCTGCCGGCACGCTGCCGTGCCAGTTCCAGTGCTGGTCCTGGGTCGCGGCCGCGCCATGGTGGTGGTTGGTGGCCCGCGACGTCGCGACCCACGTGATGGTCGCCAGCGCGAATCCGAGCGCCGCATATCGCATGTCCCATTCCTCCCTGCGCACGTTAGTTCTCGTCGTCGTTGCTGCTGCTTCGACCGGTGCCGCCGGTGCCGCGGTGCAGCGAGATGGTGCCGCTGAACGAGCGCAGGCTCATCCGCGCGCTGCCCGAGCCGACGGTGAATTCCCAGTCGCGCGGGCTCTGCCGGCCCGGCGTGATGGTGATCGGGAAGTCCGGCTCGAAATCGCCGCTGAACGTGCTCACCGACACGGTGGCGCTGAACGCATTGAGGGCGCGGATGTTGACGTCGCCCGAATGGGTCTCGAACCGGTAGTGCCCGTTGTCGGCCACGCGGCCGTCGTAGCTGACGTCGCCGCTCACCGACTCGGCGCCGACGTCGCTGGACTCCACGTCGGTGATCGTGATGTCGCCCGAGACGCTGCGCGTGTTGATCGTGCCCTTGACGTTGCGCAGCTCCACGTCGCCGCTGGTCGAGCCGGCCTCGATGTCGCCGCTGCGGACGTCGGCGATCGTCACGTCGCCCGAGACGCTCTGGATGCTGATGTCGCCCTGGGCGCAGGTGAGGTGCACGTCGCCCGAAACCACGTTGACCGTGACCTCGCCGCACACCTGCGACACGTCCACGTCGGAGGAGATGCCCGACAGCTCGACCGCCGTGCCCACCGGCACGGTGATCGTGTAGTCCACTTCCGAGTCGCCGCGGTGCGAGATGGTGCGCACCCCGATCCCGGTGGACGAGACGTCGGCCTCCACCTGGGCGCGGTCGTATTCCGCCTCGAGCCGCACCGACGGGCGGCTCCACGCCTGCACCGTAATGCGGCCCGACATGTTGTTGACCGACAGCCGCGGCTGGCCGTGCACCGCGAACGTGGTGTCGAGGTTGTTCTGGGCGCGCAGGCCGCGGGGGGCCAGCGTGAGAGCGACGGCGGCGAGTGCGGCAGCAAACCGTTTCATGTGCTCCTCAGCTCACCGTAGGCAGGGTGGCAACGTGCCGGAGCAGGTCGAGCTTCCGGCCTAACGCGTTCTGAAGGTGCGTATTGAGGTACAGGTTGTCGGGGTCGTGCGCCAGCGCCGCGCGCGCCTGGCTGATCGCGTGGTCGATCACGAGCAGGCTCTGCTCGACCACCCGGACGGTGGACGTGTCGAGGCGCGAGCGGCGCAGCTGGAGCGTCGCCTCGAGGTCCTTGATGGCCGCGTCGTAGCTCGCGACCGCCTCGCCGCTCGGGCCGCTCACGGTGATGGTCGGCGTGGGGTCGAGCGGCGCGGCCGCCGCCGCCGCCGCCGCCGGTGTGGCCGTCGCCGCCAGCGCCGCGGGCGCGCCCCGGTGCATCAGCAGCGCCGCCGCGCCGCCCGACACGGCCATCAGCGCCACCGCCGCCGCGGCGAGCTGCGGAATCGTCACCGCGATGCGGCGGCGCCGCGAACGCGCCGCGCCGATCGGGGTCACGCCGGGCACCGGCTGCGCGGCGATCCGCGCGGCGATGCCGGCCCACAGGTCGCGGGCGGGCGGCGCGTCTTCCAGCGCCCGCGCGCCGCGCTTGATCGCCCGGACGTCGTCGAGCAGGGCCCGGCAGGCGGCGCAGTCGGTCAGGTGCAGCTCCGCCGCCCGCAGCGCCTCGCCGGTCAGCTCGCCGTCCGCCAACGCCGACACCGTTTCGTCCAGATGCTCGCTCATCTCATCGCTCCAGCAGTCCGCGCAGCAGCATCCGCGCGCGGTGTAGTTGCGCCTTCGTGGTCCCGGTCGTCACGCCTAACTGGGCGGCGATCTCTTCGTGGCGGAACCCGTCCACGTCATGCAGCACGAACACCTGTCTCGCGCCCGGCGGCAGCGCGGCGATCGCGCCCTCGAGGTCCATCGCGTGCTCCGGCGTCGCCCGCCGCGCCGGCTTCGCATCCACGTCCGCGGCGTCGTCGAACCGGTGCCGCCCCTTGGCCGCCGCCTTCTGCCAGTTCAGCACCAGATTCACCGCCAACCGGTGCAGCCAGGTGCCGAACGCCGCCTCGCCCCGAAACGTCTCCAGCCGCTGCCACGCCCGCACGAACACGTCCTGCGTCAGCTCGTCGGGGTCGCCCTGATCGGCCACCATGCGCCGCACCAGCGAATGCACCCGCGGCGCGTGCTGCCGGTAGAGCCGCTCGAACGCCGTCTGGTCCCCGGCGGCGGCGAGCGCGACGTCGGCGCGCTCGGAATCCGGGTCGGAGAGGCCGGGAATCGAGGGCGGTGTGGTCAGCAGGGCCTCCAGGCGCGGCTCCGGATCCATTCGCTCAATCAGACAGCCCGGCGGCGTAAGAGGTTGGAATACCTGCAACTACAACTGTAGAGCAGAAACGCCCTGCATGCCCTTGAGCTTGCGGTGCAGCGTGGAGCGATCGATGCCGAGGATCTCGGCGGCCTTGAGCTTGTTGCCCTTGGTCAGCTCGAGGACGCGGACGATGTGGCGCCGCTCCACTTCTTCCAGCGTGAGCAGCTCGGTGGCCGGCTTGTCGGCGGGCGTTTGCCGCCGCGACACGTTGGGCGGAAGGTCGCGCGCGGTGATGTGCTTGCCGGCCTTGAGGGCCAGCGCGCGCGCCAGGACGTTCTCCAGCTCGCGCGTGTTGCCGGGCCACGCGTAGGCGGTGAGCGCGGCGAGCGCGTCGGGCGCCAGGTCGGCCAGCGGCAGCTCGAACCGGTCGGCCAGGCGTTTGAGCAGGTGGTCGGCGAGCGCGGGGATGTCCACCGGCCGCTCGCGCAGCGGCGGCAGCACCAGGTGGACGATGTTGAGGCGATACAGCAGGTCGTCGCGCAGCCGCCCGGCCTCCACCTCGGCCTGCGGGTCGCGGTTGGTGGCCGCGATCAGCCGCGCGTCGCTGCGCTGCTCGGTGGTGTCGCCTAACGCACGGAACTCGCCGTCCTGGAGAAACCGCAGCAGCTTGGGCTGCACGGCCAGCGGCACCTCGGCCACTTCGTCGAGGAACAGGGTGCCGCCCTTGGCCACCTCCACCAGGCCGGGGTGGTCGCGCCGCGCGTCGGTGAAGGCGCCGCGCCGGTAGCCGAACAGCTCCGACTCGAACAGCGTGGGCGGAATGGCCGCGCAGTTCAGCGCCACGAAGTTGGCGCGCCCCGACGCGGCGTGGATGGCGCGCGCCACGACTTCCTTCCCGGTGCCGGTTTCGCCGGTGATCAGCACCGGGGTGGCCGTCGGCGCCACGCGGATCGCCGTTTCCAGAATCTCCTGCATCTGGCGCGACACGCCGACCACGTCGGAGGGCAGGCGCACGCGGCGCCTGAGCCGCGCCAGCTCGCGCCGGGTGCGGGTCGCGTCGAGCGCGCGCCGCACCACGATCCGCAGCTCGGGCAGCTTGGTCGGCTTCTCGAGATAGTGGTGGGCGCCGGCCTGGAGCAGCTCCACGGCCGAGTCGATCGAGGCCTGGGCCGTCATGATGATGACGGGAATCTCGGGGTGCTTTTCCTGGGCGTACGCGACGACCGCCTTGCCGTCGCTGCCGGGCATGAACAGGTCCGAGAGGATGACGTCGATGTCCGGCTCGGCGTCGAGGATCTGCATGGCTTCGGTCCCGCCCGGCGCCTCGAGGACGTGCCAGCCGTCGGCGGCGAGGACCGACTGAAGCAACTTGCGCTGGGCGTCGTCGTCTTCGACGACGAGAATGCGGCCGGTTTCCGGCGCGTCGTCAGCCATTCGCGAAGTGTGGCGATTAGCAACAGGCGGCGCAAGCTGGAGGCGGCGAGCGTGGCACAGCGCCACGGTGGCGCCGCGGCGGCGGCGCCGGGGGGAGTCCCTAACCGCAGATCTTCAGCAGGTCATCGTAGCTCTCGAGCCAGTAATCGGGCGATTCTTCGGCGAGGACCTTCCGGTCGAACGGTCCCCACAGGCAGGCGGCGGTGTGGACGCCGGCGGCCCGGCCGGCGGCGAGGTCGTGGGGCGAGTCGCCGACGAACAGCGCGTGGTCGGCGGTTACGCCCAGGTCGGCGAGCGCGGTGCGCACGGGCTCGGGGTCGGGTTTGTGCTTCTCGAGGCGGTCGCTGGTGACGAGCGACTCGAACACGTCGCCCAGTCCGACGAGGTCGAGGCCGCGCTTGACGCCGCCGGAGTTCTTCGAAGTCACCAGGCCGAGCCGGGCGCCGCGGGCCTTGAGCGCGCGGACGGCGTCCACCGCGCCGGGGTAGGCGGTCACCATGGCGTCGTGGTTGGCGAGGTTCCAGGCGCGGTAGGTGGTGATCATTGCCTCGATCTCGGCCGGGTCGCTGGTGAAGCTCTTGAACTGGGCCTTGAGCGGCGTGCCGAGGCCGGCGAGGAAGTGCGAATCGGGCGGCGCGGCGCCGCGGTGGGTGCGCATGGTGTGGCGGTAGGACTCCAGGATCAGCTCGATGGAGTCGAGGATGGTGCCGTCGAGGTCGAACAGAACGGTGGAATAGCGCACGCATAAAGAAAGCGGAGTGGCGGCTAGTCTTCCACCGCGAGGGCGATCGCCGCCACCAGCACGATGCGCGGCAGGCCGGCGAGGTCGGGGCCTCGGGCGATGTTCGCGGCGGCGACGAGCTCGATGACGCGTCGGGCCAGTTCCTCCGGCGAACCCGTGTCCCCGATGCGGTTGATAAGCCGCTCGAGGCCGGCCGTCAGGTCGGCGGAGAGCGCGCGAATGGCCTCGTCGAGTCGCGAGACGTTCGCTCGGCTCCGTCGCAGGTCGGCGGCGTGAAGCATGAGGCGTGCGAGCGCCGCGCGCCGGCCCGGCGCGCTGGGGCCGCCGGAGTGACGCGCCGCGGAAAGCTCGGTGAGGGCCCGTCGTGCGTCGGGCAGCGCCTCCGCGATCAACTGGGCGAACTGGGCGGGCTCGGCCGGCGCCTGTCTCGCAGTGAGCGCGCGCTCGGCCAGCGCCGCGAGCGCGAGCGGATCGCGGGAGACGGGTCGGCCACGGAAGGCCGCGAACGGCAAGGGAACGCGCCGGCCGTCGGGCCATTGCACGGCAAGCAGAAGGCCGGCGGCGGGCGCCGCGCCGTCCGCCACGACGCCCGCGGCCACCAGCGGGCCGTCGCGTTGCGGCGCGATGCACGGACCCAGCAGCATCCGCCAGTGCTCGCGCGCCTCGAACGCCGCGACGCGACGCCAGCTTTCGCGCTCCACGGCCTCCGGTTCGGGCGATCCCTCGTCGAGCCACCACAGCGCGGCGAGCGGATCGGGCTCTGCGCCCGGCGCGTGGCTGCCCATCGCGATCTTCTCGCGCAGGGCTTCGAGCACGCCGCAGACCGACGACAACCCGCCGCCAGCCACGATGTGTCCGACGAGGACGTCGGGGTGCGGCGAGTGCAGGCGGTCGATGCGTCCGACGCGTTGCATGACCTTCACCGGATTCCAGGGCAGGTCGTAGTTCACCACCGCGCCGGCGTCCTGGAGATTCAAGCCCTCGCTGGCCACGTCGGTCGCGATCAGCACGTCGGCGTCGAGCAGCGACGGGCGCGGGCGGCCGCGAGCGGCGGGCGCAAAGGCATCGAGCGCTTCGGTCCGCTGGAGCCGGGTGACGCCGGCCCACGCCGCGTCGCCCGCCACCGCGATCACCCGGCGGCGCCGGCGGAGTTCCCGCAGCAGGTAGAGTGCCGTGTCGCGGTACTCGGTGAACACGATGGTCTTGCGGCCGCGCGCCGGCCCGTCGAGCAGCCGCTGGAGCGCCTCGAGTTTCGGGTCGACGGACGGCAGGTCATCGAGCAACACGAGCGCGCGGTCGATGGTGTGCCGCCAGGCGGCGCCGCTGTGAGGGTCCCCGGCGCCCTCGGCGGCCAGCACCGGCCACATCACCAGTTGGGTGTCGTTGTCCTCGCCGCGCGGTACGGCGCGCGCAAAGGCGCGGCGCGTCAGCGCGATCCCGGCATCGTCCGCGCGGCGCCATTCCTCGAGGAAGGCGCGCTGCCTGATCAGGCTGCGCCGCAGCGCGTAGCCGCTCGACTCGAGGCGGCGGACCAGGCTGACGGCGAGGAGAGCGGCACCCCGGCCGGCGCCGTGCGCGGGCAGAGCGAGCGCGTCGAGCAGGGCGTCGAGGTGGCCGGCGTACGCGCGATTGAGATCGTACCGCACGGGAGGCAGGAGCGTGCGCCGCGGGAACGCGCCGGCCAGCTCGGGAAAACGCCGCTCCACCAGGCGCCGCGTGCGGCAGACCGAAAGCGCGCCCAGCGCGAGCTGTGTCGCGCGACGGCCGGCCGCGAGGTCGGCGGCGAGATCGCGGACGCCGAATTCGCGGAACCGGTCGCGCGGAGCGAACAGGTGGATCAGTGACGCCAGGTCGCTCGGAGTGTTGTTGAGCGGCGTGGCGGTCAGCAGCGCGACCCGCCGCCCGATCGCGAGGCGCGCGAGCGCGTCGTAGCGCCGGGTGGCCGGATTGCGGAACGCATGCGCCTCGTCGACCAGGAGCAGCGAGCAGCGCGCCGGCAGTTGGAGCGCGCGCGCCGCCAGCTGCGTGTGCGAGACGATCCGCAGCGGCACGCCGACCGCCTCGCACGCGCGCTGCCACTCGACGCGCAGCGCGGCGGGCACGATCGCGATCGCGTCGCCGCCGTCGGCACGCTCGAGGGCGGCGAGCGCGAGGCCGATGTAGGTCTTGCCCAGGCCCACGGCATCCGCGACCAGCGCGCCGCCGAACCGGCGCAGAATGGCGCGGGCTCGCAGCACCGCGTCCGCCTGATGCTCCAGCAGCCACGCGGGCAACGGCTCGGAGGCCACGGCGCAGTCCATCGGTTCCAGCAGCCCCGCGATCGCGGCGCGGCCGGCCACGTCTGGGGCGACGACGCGCGCCAGCGTGAGCGCGGGGAACAGCGGATCAGTGATCTGCGTCAGTGTTTCGGCGCAGAGCGTCGCCCAGGTCCCTGAGCGCGCCGGCCGTGGCCGCGTCGAGGTCGAGCGCGCGAGCGGCGAGGGCGTCGAGGTCATGGGAATCCCACTCCCCTGATTCGGTGGCGCGCGCGCCGAAGCGCGCGAGCGCGCGCACCGGCGGGGCGGTTGGGTCGGGCGGCAACGGGAGCGCGCCGACCGTGGTTGCGCTGAAGCGGTAGCAGCCGCCGCTCGCGCGTTCCGCGAGCACGGCGGCGATCGCCCGCGCGGGCCCGCTGTTGAGGTACGCGGTGAGCCAGTGCGCGGTGTGAAGGTCGGGCGCCACGACGCCGTAGCAGGTATTGAGCGGCGCGGGGTCCGACGGGCCGGCGCGCGTGAGCAGCGCCGCTTCCAGGCGGCTGGCGATGTCGCGCCAGACCACGATCCAGCGTCCAGCCAGCAGATCGGTGCGGAACACCGCCCACCGTGGCGCTCCGCGCGCGTCGGCTCGTCGCTCGAGGATCGCGGAGAACGCTCGCAGGTACGTCACGACGTCCTGCGGGACGGCGCGCAGCGGCCGGCCGAGTGTGTCCACCGCGAGGAGCGCGACACACGAGGGCGCGATGCCGAACGGCGCCACGTCGCGGCCGAGCACGGCCGCTGCGCGGCAGCTCTCGGGCAGCTCCGCCGCGCGGTCGGCCGAGCGAACGAAGACCTCGTTCGCGCCGGTCTTCACGCCAAGGCACGGCCGAAGGAACGACGCGAGCGCGGGTCCGGCGCGCATCGCGCGGCGGAGCGACGCGACCGTGGACGCCGGCCATGCGAGCCACGGCGCGGACGGGCCTTCGAGCAGCGACAAGTCGCATTGGCGCGTCCGACCTTCGAGCGCACGCCCCGACGCGGTGGCGACGCGAACGCGCGCCGGAGCGTCCGGGCTCGGCGGCGAGCGGCGCAGCACCCACACCGACGGGAACACCGTCGCGTCGAAACCCGAGCGGCCGCCGTGCGCCCGGTCGTCGAGCGAGACGACGGTGGCCTCGCGGCGCACCAGCGCGCGCAGTGGTCCGGCATACCCGGCCCGCAGCAGCTTCGAGGGCACGGTGAGCGCGACCACGCCCTCGGGCGCGACCAGCCGGAGCGCGCGCTCCACGAACGGGACGGCGAGGTCCGGCAGATGCGCGAAGCTGCGCTGGCGGGCCGTGGCGGCGCGGAAGGATGCATAGTGCCTCGCGAGCGCGATGCGCGCTGATGCGGGCAAGCGCTCGCCACGGACCCATGGCGGGTTGCCGACGACGACGTCGAAGCCGCCGCCGGCGAGGATCTCCCCGAAATGCACGTCGAAGCTGAAGAACGGCAGCGCCTCGTCGGCCGCGATGCGCCGGCGCACGGCGACCAGCTCGCGCCGCTCGCGCCGCCACAGCGCGATCCGCTCGCGCTCGGCGCGTGCCCGGCGCGACGTGACCCCGAATAGGTCGGGGGCGTGCGCACCGGCAACGTCGGCGAGGCGGCTGGTGAGCGCGGCGATGGCGGCGTCGGTCGTCTCGACGGCGATGGCGCGCTCGTCTTGGCGGATCTGCCGGGCGAGCGCGGCCTTGTCGCGGCCGGCCGCCGCGAAGTACAGGCTCCGGCGCTCCGCCACCTGCGCGAGCCTGGGCGACCACACCGTGGGGCTGGCCGCGCGCGCGAGGTCGAGCGGCGAGAGCAGGCTGTCGCCCTGCCGCAGGTTCTGATCGAGATTCGGCAACGGCGCCACCTCGGCCGGCGCGGTAGTGTCGTCCGCGACGAGCGCCAGCCACAGCCGGAGCTCGGCCAGCCGCACCGCCATCGGATCGATGTCCACGCCGAAGAGGTTGTCGCGAATCACGGCGCGCCGGTGCGCGGCCCGCGGCTCATCCGGCCACAGCGTCGCTCTGCGCTGCTCCAGCTGCCCGAGCGCCTCGAGCAGAAAGGCCCCCGAGCCTACGGCGGGATCGAGCACGCGCAGATGGCGCACGTCGTCCGGGGCCCGGTTGGCAAGCGCCGCGTCGAGCGCGGCAGCGACGGTGGACCGCAGCAGGTCGGGCGGCGTGAAATACGTGCCCGACGTCTTGCGGCGGTCGGCGCCCATCAGGCCCTCGAAGACGCGGCCGAGCATTTCCGGATCGACCGCGGCGTGGTCGCTGCCCTCGGCCACCGTGAAGTGGAAGCGCCGAAACAACTCGTCGAACAGGTCGCGCCAGGTTTCGTTCGTGAGGTGCGCGCCCGCGTAGCGGCGCTCGATGCCGTGCCGCTCGAACAGGCCGCCGTTGAGGAATGGAATGTCGCCGAACCGCCTGGCGCGGCCGGTGCGCGACCGCGCGGGCGTGCTCAGCGCGCCGAAGCACAGAGGCTCGAACACCGACTGATGAAACGGGTGGCCGCGGCCGAGCGCTGTGTCGAAGGCCGACGGTAGGAAGTCGCTGCGGCCGGCGAGCCACCCTTTCGCTTGGACGAAGTAGAGGAACAACACCCGTGTGATGACGACCAGCGCGAACTCGCGCCGTTCGGCCTCGGTCGCGCGCGCCATGCCCACCACCTGCTCGGATGCCCTGGCGTGCAGCCGCGAGAGCTCCCGGAAGAACCGCCGGGTGAGCCCTTCCTCGGCGAGCACGTCGGCGAGACGGCCGGCGAGCGCGAGCGCGGATTCGTCCGTGCGCGGCGCCAGGCCGTTCAGGATTTCGGCGAGCGCGTGGCTGGGGGCCTCGAGCGCCACGCGCAGCTGGCGGCTGACCAGTCGGCCGGCGCATGGCGCGAGCGCGGCGACGGCCAGCGTGCGCCGCGGCTCCAGTGCGAGCACCAGCTGCTGCTCGCCGGGCGCGGCTTTCGCGATGCACTCGACCACCGACGCCACGCGCGCCCGGGTGGCCTGCTCGAGGTGGACGCCATACACGCGAAACGGTCCGTGACGGCCGACGATGGCGGCGGCGCGCGCGCCCACCGCCGCGGTCAGGCCGAGGCGCTCCCGCGCCGTCTCGTTCAGTTCGTGGCCGGCGGGCGCGTAACCCAGCGCGGCGACGAATCCGATGAGGTCGTCGAGCGAGGCGATCCCTTGCAGGTGCGCGATGGTGATGGCCACGGCGCCACGATAGGCGCGTGCGAACGGGGCGGCCTAACCGGGCAAGCGCGCGGCGTGCCGAAATCGCGCGTGGCGCCAGACGACCACGGCCCCGCGGGGGGCGGGGCCGTGTGAGTGTCAGCCTGCGGCGCGAGCGCCTAGAACTTCCAGCCCAGCCCCAGCGAGAACGTGCTCTCGGCTAGATGGTTGCAGCTGTTCGCGTACTCGCTCGCCACCATGGACGTCGGGGCGGCCATCTGCTCGCGCGTCAACGTCAGCGCGTAGGTCAGGTCCACCGTGGTCGCGCCGATGCGGTAACCGAGCCCCGCCGTCGCCGCGCTCTGCACGATGGCCGGGAAAATGGTGAACAGGGTGTTGCTCGCGACCGGGTCGCTGCCGTAGATGGCGCCGCCGCGCAGCGTCAGCGAGGGTGTGGCCGAGAACTCCGCGCCGGCCCGCGCCGTGAGCGCGTCCTTCCACAATGCCGAAACCGCCGCGGCACGCCGCAGCATCCGAAGCTCGCCCGCCGCCAAGGAAGCCGGCGCAAAGGAGTGGTGAGGCTTTCTTCACTCGCCCAGCACTTTGATGATGACGCGCTTGCGTCGCCGGCCGTCCCACTCCCCGTAGAACACGCGCTGCCAGGGGCCGAAGTCGAGCGCGCCGTTCGTGATTGGCACGATGACTTCGTGGCCGATCGTCAGGCTCCGGAGGTGCGCCGCGGCGTTGTCCTCGCCCGTGTCGTTATGCCGATAGCGCGGCGGGTCCCACGGCGCGACGCTCTGTTCGAGCCACTCGAGGATGTCGTGCCACAGGCCCGACTCGTGATCGTTCACGAACACCGACGCGCTGATGTGCATCGCGCTCACCAGGACGAACCCCTCGCGCACCCCGCTCCTGGCGACCTCCGCTTCCACCTGGTCGGTGATGTCGATGATCTCCTGGCGCTTCCTGGTCTCGAACCAGAGGTACTGGGTGTGCGACGTCATCGGCGGCTCCTCGGCCATCAGGCGTGAGTGTAGGTGCGGCCCTTCCATTCGATGCGGCGCCGTCCGCGCACCGTGGACCGAATCAGGATCCACAGCAGCACGAGCTGCCCGAGCCACGAGAACGCGGCGGGCCACACGCCCTCGCCGTTGCGGCGCAGGAAGATTCCGCCGGCGAGCATGCCGCACGCGGACCCGGCGGCGCCGAAGGCGAGCGCGGCCGGGCCGGCGCCCGCGGCGGCAAGCGCGAGAAGGGCGAAGGGCAGCAGGCCGAGCGCGACGAGCGCCAGCAGCGCCGCCACGCCGACGTAGCCGCCGGCACGGCCCCACAGGATCTGGCCGGCCATGAACAGGTTCTTCGACCAGCCCTCGACGATCTCGCCGAGCGAGCGGTACATGCGCGTGGACATCTCTTCCATCGCGTTGGCGATCCAGCGCGTGCGCCCGGCTTCCGCGTAGCGTCGCGCGAGCATCAGGTCCTCGACCACCTCGCCCTTCACGGCCCGGTGCCCGCCCACCGCATCGTACGATTCCCGCGTCACGAGGATGAACTGGCCGTTGGCGATCGCGTGCTTCCGGCTCTGTCGCTCGTTGATCCGTGCGGGGTTGCCCGCCGTGGCCAGAAGAACCGGCATGCCGATCAGGGCGAACAGGTGCGGCTGGACGATGCGCTCCCAGAACGTCCGCATCTCCTGGCGCTGGAGCAGCGAGACGAAGTCGGCGCGGCGCGCGTGAAGCATCCCGACCGCGCGTCCCAGGAGCTCGGGCCCATGCCAGGTGTCGGCGTCGGTGAACAGGAGGAGCGAGCCGCGGGCCATCTGTGCTCCCTGCCAACACGCCCACGGCTTGCCGAACCAGCCGCGCGGTAGCTCCTCGCCGCTCAGCAGGGTGAGGCGCGGGTCGCGCGCGGCAAGATCGGCCACGATCCGGCCCGTGCCGTCCACCGACCGGTCGTCCACCACGATGATCTCGACCTTCGGGTAGGCCGTGGCGAGCACGGAGCCGACGCACCGGGCGATGCGGTCGGCCTCATTGCGTGCCGGGATGACGACTGATACCAGCGGCGCGGCATCGTCCGCGGGGGGATCGTAGATGTGCAGGGGCAGCCCGCGGCCGAACAACAGGGCGCCGGCCGGAGCGGACAGGTAGGGCGTGGCGGCGAGCGCGCCGGCCCACCACGGCCAGCTCAGCCCGCGGCTCCGGCCAGTTGCCGCGTCACCGCGGGGGAGACCAGATTCAGCCCGCCGACCGCTCGCGCAGCACTCGCGCCTCGGCCTCGAGCGCATGCAGTTGGCCGAGCAGCTCCTGCACGCTGTCGGCGGTGGTGACCGGGACGCCGTCCCGGCTGAACATCTTCTCGACCAGGGCGTCGGTGTAGCCCACGGTGGCGTTCGTGACGGCGTCGTCGAGCACGCGGCTGATGCGCAGGAGGGCGGGAAGCTGATGACGCACCGGCAGCGCGACGAACAGGTCGGCGATCTCGATGACGAGCAGCTCGCGCAGGTACTGCACCTCCTCGACCACCTCGCCGGCCGACAGGCCGCGCGCTTCGGCCAGGCGGCCGTACAGTTCGGTGGCGGCGAACCACGGCTCCTTGGCGTCGTGGCGCAGCGGGCCGGTCATGACCACGAGGAGATCGAGCACCAGACGCAGCGGCCGCTCGAGGGCGTCCAACTCGACCGCCGAGCTGCCGGATTGCTTGTCCCGGAGCCAGCCGATCCACCGGGATATCAACTCATCCCGAGCCGCCTCGATGCCGCGGCCAATCCGGAGAAGGGTCGGCGCGGACTCGCGCCTGGACGGTATCGACACCGGGATGGGATATAACGGCATGGCAACACCGCGGCTAGACAAGCTGACGCTCCGGGGCGCCGACGGCGGCCCGCTGCGCGTGGACGTGAGGTCGGGGGGCCGGCCCGCAGAGGTGCGGCCGGCCGTGGTCATCTGCCACGGTTTCAAGGGGTTCAAGGACTGGGGGTTCTTCCCCAGAATCGCCGATCGGCTGGCCACGGCGGGGTTTACGGCCGTGACCTTCAACTTCTCCGGGTCGGGAGTCGGCGACGGGGAGGAATTCGACGAGCTGGAGCGCTGGTACCACCAGCGTCCGAGCCTGGACCTGAACGACATCGCCACCGTCACCGACCACCTTGTGGCCGGCGGCGCGCGATGGATCGGGCTGCTGGGTCACAGCCGGGGAGGCGGGCTGGCCGTCATTCAGGCGGCGCGCGACACCAGGATCAGGGCGCTGGTCACGTGGGCCGCGGTCGATCATTTCCTCAGGTGGCCCGGCGACGTCGTCCAGCAGTGGCGCGAGCGCGGCGAGGTCGACGTGGTGAATCAGCGAACCGGGCAGGTCCTGACGATCGGCCCGGATGCCCTCGACGACTGGGACCGGCACAACGACGGGTTGCTCGATGTGATGGCCGCCGCATCCCGGATTCGCGTTCCATGGCTTGTGGCGCACGGAACCGAGGACGCCACGGTGCCGGTCGAGGTCGGGAGAATTCTGGCCGAGGTGTCGGGGTCGAAGGAGACCGAGGCGCTAGTCATGGAAGGGGCGAATCATACGTTCGGCGCCAGGCACCCGTGGGCGGGCACCACGCCGGAGACGGAGCGATTGTTCGACGCGACGGCCGCCTTCCTCGCCCGGCACATCGGGTGACCGCAAATGAAACGGCCCGGGGCCGTCATCCCCGGGCCGTTGCTGCTCCGGCGAGGCTCCCTCAGAGCCCCGCGTACCTCAACGCCTCGAGTCGGTCGTCCGAGGCTTCGGGCAGGTAATACTCGAGCACGTCCTGACGGCGCTTCCAGATGAGGCTCGCCGCCGCAACCGCGGCAACCGCCAACAGACCGACACCGAAGATTCTGATGGTCCCTCCCGCGTTAGGGTTCACTCTAAGATAACGAGGAGCGCAAGAGCGGGTTTCAGCGCTCCGGCGCCGAGACAACATCGTTACCTTTCCCGCACGATCCAGTGACGACGGCGACATGGCCACACCCGGAACGGCACCTGTGAACGTGCCCGCCGAGCCGGCGGACTTCACGCATCGGGCTCGCGCAGCGCTCGCCCGCCACCGCCCCACGGCCGCCAGCGATCCCAAAGCGGCCCTCGCCGCCGTCGCGCTCGTGCTCTCCTGCCGGCCCGACCCGTCCATTCTGCTGGTGCGTCGCCGCGAACGCGCGGGCGATCCGTGGTCGGGCCACATGGCGCTGCCGGGTGGCTTCAATGCGACCTCCGATGCGTCCCTTGCGGTCACCGCGGCTCGGGAGACCCGCGAGGAGGCGGGCATCGACCTCGACCGGTGCGGCGCCCAGATCGGCGTGCTGAGCGACGTAGCCCCGCAAAGCGCCCTGTTGCCTCGGGTGATCGTGCGTCCGTTCGTGTTCGCCGCCACCACCGACTGCGCGCCGGTCGCCGGCGAGGAAGTCGAGGAAGTCGTGTGGCTCCGGGTCGCGGACATGTTCAGCGACGCGAGTCGCAAGCCGCTGACGCTCCAGTTCCCCACCGGCGCCCGCACGTTCACATCCATTCAGGTCGAGGGTTACGTGATTTGGGGCCTGACCGAGCGAATTCTCGGCGAGTTCGCGTCCGTTGTCGGTCTGTAGCAGCCTCTCCTCGTCTGCCCATTGCGCGCTATGCGAGACACATTTAGGATTTAGCCACTCCTAAACTGGTGTTTAGCGCTACGTGATTTCTAATGATACTAACGACATAGGAAACGGTCCGTCGGTCACCACGCCGGTCCGTGCGTCGCACCTCTCGCTCGAGGACGTCCACGGCTCCGTTCCGGTGCCGGCGGCACGGGCCGGCTTCTGGCGGCAGTACCGCGCCTTCGTCGGGCCGGCGGTTCTGGTCAGCGTCGGGTACATGGACCCTGGCAACTGGGGTACCGACCTGGCCGGCGGAGCGCAGTACCGATACGCACTCCTCTGGGTGGTCGCGCTCGCCAGCCTCATGGCGATCTTCATGCAGGTGCTGGCCGCCCGGCTTGGCGTGGTCACGGGCAAGGACCTGGCTCAGTGCTGCCGCGACTGGTACCCCAAGTGGACGCGCTGGCCGAACTGGCTGTTCTGCGAGGTGGCGATCGGCGCGTGCGACCTGGCCGAGGTGCTGGGCAGCGCGGTCGCGCTGAACCTCCTGTTCCACATTCCGCTGCTGCTCGCGGTGATCATCACCGGCCTCGACGTGCTGCTCCTCCTGGCGCTCCAGCGCTTCGGGATGCGCACCATCGAAGCGGTGGTCCTCCTGCTGGTCGTCACCATCGGCGCCTGCTATTTCATCGAGATCTTCGTCCTGCCGGCGACGCAGCCCGACTTTCTCGAAATGGGCCGGGCGCTCATCGCGCCGAGCCTGCGTCAGACCGGTATGGTCTATCTGGCGATCGGCATCATCGGCGCCACGGTCATGCCGCACAACCTCTACCTGCACTCGGCGCTGGTGCAGAGCCGCCGGCTCCAGAAGGACGACGAGTCCATCAAGAGCGCGATCCGCTACAACACGATCGACTCGACGGCGGCGCTGGCGGTGGCGTTCCTGGTCAACGCGGCCATTCTGGTGCTGGCGGCGATCACGTTCCACGGCCACACCAGCGTCATGACGGCCGGCGGTCAGCGAGTCGTTTTCTCGGGCGACACCGACTGGATCCGGATCGCGTACCTGACGCTGGCTCCGCTGCTCGGGACGGTGGCGGCCAGCACCCTGTTTGCCGTCGCGCTCCTGGCGAGCGGCCAGAGCAGCACGATCACCGGGACGCTGGCGGGCCAGGTCGTCATGGAAGGCTTCATGCACTGGCGCATCCAGCCGTGGCTGCGGCGGATGATCACCCGGGCGCTCGCGATCATCCCCGCCGTCCTGGTGATTGGCCTGCGCGGCAACGGCAGCGTGAACGACCTGTTGACCCTGAGCCAGGTGGTACTGGCCCTCCAGCTTCCATTCGCCATGTTTCCCCTACTGCAATTCATCAGTTCGAGGAAGCGCATGGGTCGCTGGAGAGCGGGCTGGTTCCTGCTGCTGTTCGGCTGGGGCAGCGCGGTGCTGATCACGGCAATGGACCTGTGGGGCCTGCCGGACTCCGTCCGGTCCGCCTGGCACGTGGTGGTGGGCGGTTGAGTCCCATCTACCGTACCATCCTGGTGACGCTCGACGGCACGCCGAGCGACCGGGCCATCGTCACGCACGTCAAGGAGCTCGCGCGGCTGGCCGAAAGCCGGGTGGTGCTCCTGCACGTCGCCGATGGCTGGGCGGCCCGCACGTTCGGCCCCGACGCGGTCAGCCCCGAGATCACGGAGGACACCGCGTACCTCCACGAAGTGCTGGCGGATTTCGTCGCCGCCGGCGTGCCCGCGGAGGCTGAGCTGGCCTATGGCAATCCGGTCGAAGAGATCGTCAAATGGGTCAATCAGCGGGGCTGCGACCTGGTGGCGATGAGCACCCACGGCCACCGCTTCCTGGCCGACCTGTTCCTCGGCACCACCGCCACGCGCGTCCAGCACTCGGTCAGCGTGCCGGTGCTGCTGCTGCGCGCCAAGCCGTCGTGACCGCCGCCGCGCCGCTGTCCCGGTCGGTCGAAGACTACCTCAAGGCGATCTACGGCCTGTCGGAATCGGCCGGCGAGGGCGGCGTGGCCACGTCCGACATCGCCGAGCGGCTCGCGGTCGCTCCGGCGTCGGTGACGGGCATGATCAAACGCCTGGCCGAGTCGGGCCACGTGGAACACGCGCCGTACCGTGGCGTGCGGCTCACCGCGCTGGGCCAGAGGGCGGCGCTGGGCGTGATGCGGCGGCACCGGATTCTCGAGACGTACCTGATCACCAAGCTGGGCTACGACTGGGCCGGCGTGCACGAGGAGGCGGAACGGCTCGAGCACGCCGTGTCCGACCAGCTCATCGAGCGGATGGCGTTCGCACTCGGCCAGCCCAGGTACGACCCGCACGGTGCACCCATCCCCACCGCCGACGGGACGATCGAGCAGCCGAGCTACGCCTCACTGGCGGACGCGCAGCCCGGCTCGCGGGTGTTCCTGCGCGAGGTCGAAGATGAGGACCCCGAGCGTCTGCGGTATCTCAAGTCGCTCGGCCTGGTGCCCATCGTCGAGCTGTTCATTCTGGACCGGCAGCCGTACGACGGCCCGATCACCGTGCGGGTCGGTGGCGAGAAGGGCGAGGAACGCGTGGTGGGGCTCGCGCTGGCGGCGTCCATCAAGGTGAGCCCCGGCCCGGTGTGACGGCCGTGGCGGCGGTTGACGGGTCCCCGCCGCTGGCGCTAGCATCCATGGAGCAGGGTGATGGAGCTCACCCCGAATCGCCGCCGGACGGCTGATGGCTCCTACGCAGCGACTCGCGTGGGAGCCTTTTTCATGTCGGTGACTTCGATGACAAGGACAGAAGCATGCTCTGGTACGTGATGCTCGGAAGCGCGGTCGGCGGCGGGGCGCGGTTTCTGCTCGGCACGTGGATTCAGCAGCGTTCCGGCGCGGTGTTCCCCATCGGGACGATGATCATCAACATCACGGGCTCGTTCCTGCTGGCGCTGCTGCTGCGCTACGCGACGGACAGCGCCGCCGTCGGACCCGAGACGCGCGCGCTTCTCACCACAGGTTTCTGCGGAGGCTATACCACCTTCTCGACGTTCACCTACGAGACCTCGAAGCTGTTCGAGGACGGCGACTGGCAGCGGGCGAGCTGGTACATCGTGCTGAGCGTAGCCGTGTCTCTGGCGGGCGCGTTCCTCGGCTTCGCCGCGGCCCGCCAAATCCTGGCGATTCGGCGGCGGGTCTAGCCGGCATGGCGTCCCGGGCACAGAGCCGCGCCTTGCGGTTCGTCGTCCTGATAGGGGTGATGAGCTTCTTCGCCGACGCCGCGTACGAGGGCGCGCGCGGGATCCTCGGACCGTACCTGGCGATTCTGGGCGCGACGGGCACGGCGGTCGGCGTGGTGACGGGGTTCGGCGAATTCCTCGGCTACGGGGCTGCGGCTCGTCTCGGGGCGGCTGGCGGATCGGACGCGGGCCTTCTGGCCGATCACCATCGCCGGGTATGTGCTGCAGATGGCGGCGGTTGCCCGCTTCACGTTCCCGCGTCCGGAGGAGCTGGAACCGGCGGGCCCGGCACTCGATGCGTCGGGACTGCCGCGGGTCTTCTGGCTCTATGTCGTGGCCGCCGGCCTGGTGGGCGCTGGGTTTGCGGACTTTCCGTTGATCGCCTTCCATTTCCAGCGGCACGGCACGGTGGCAGGAAGCTGGATTCCGGCGTTTTTCGCGGTCGCCATGGGTGTCAGCGGCGTGGGCTCCCTGGTATTCGGGCGGATGTTCGACCGGCGCGGGCTGCGCGTGCTCGTACCGCTCACGCTGGCAGGGGCCTTGTTCGCGCCGCTCGTCTTCCTTGGGTCGTTCCCGGTTGCCCTGGTCGGGGCGGCGTTGTGGGGTCTTGGCATGGGTGTGCACGAGTCCATCATCCCGGCGGCGGTCGCACCGATGGTGCCTGTCGAGCGGCGTGCGTCGGCGTACGGGCTGTTTACGGCGGCGTACGGGGCGTTCTGGTTCGTCGGCAGTGCGGCGATCGGCGTGCTGTACGACCGCTCGCTCGCGGCGACGATCGTGTTCTGCGTAGTGCTCCAGGTGTCGGCGGTACCGCTGCTGGTGCGGGTGGGGCGGGCGGTGACGTGAGCCCCGGCGGCCGGCAGTGCCCACAGTGACAGGCGAGGACGACCATGCACGGGTTCAAGGGCGAGCGCGTACTGATGCGCATCCACATTGGCGAGCGCGACAAGTATCACCACAAGCCGCTCTACGAAGTCATTGTCGAGATGCTCCGCGCGCGGCACTATGCGGGTGCGACGGTCATTCGCGCGATCATGGGCTTCGGCGCCAACGCGCGGCTGCACACCGACCGGATCGAGACCCTCTCGCTCGATCTGCCGGTGATCATCGAAGTCATCGAAACGGAGGAACGGATCAACGAGATTCTTCCGGAAATTGACGCGATGATCGAGAGCGGCCTGATCACGCTCGAGCGGGCGAAGGTCATCATGTACCGCGCCAACCTGCCTCCCGACCGCCGCACCGGCAGTTGGAAGATGGACATGACGGGCGATTGGCAGGGCACGGGAGAAGCCGAGCCGTAGCGGGCGTCACCGGGCGCCCCACGCGCCGTAGGGCGTGCGTGCAAGGCTGGCGTTGAAGTAGCGGCTGTCGTAGGAGACCTCCTCGCCCACCCACGCCGGCAGCGCGATCGGGGTGTCCTCGGCCGGAAGCTCTATCTCGGCGACGATGAGGCCGCGGTTGGCCCCGTGGTATTCGTCGACCTCCCAGTCGGCGCCCGCGTGGCGGAGGAGGTAGCGCGTCTTCTCGACCACCGCGCCGTCCAGACATTCACCGGCCAGCAGCAGCGTGGCGTCGTCCATCGGGATCGGGTACTCCAGCTCCGGCCGCTCGACGCCCACCGTCGGACCCTTGACCGTCAGATAGGCCCGCACCCCGATGACCCGTACGCGGACGGTGCAGCGAGGCGTCGCTACCAGGTAGCCCTGGCGGCACGGAACGCCCTGCGCGCCCAGGCGCCACCCATCCCCACGGACCAGGAACTTACGCTCGATCTCTTGGTGTCGTCGCGGCATGCTGCACTCCTCGCCTAACGTGATTGACGGGCGTCCGGCGCCGTCGCCCCTTCGCGCAGCGCCTCGACCTCGCGCCGCAGGGCGGCGAGCCGGTCGAGTTCGCGGTGTACGCCTTCGGTCCCGGCGGCTCGCGCGGCGCGAGCGGCCCGCAGGGCGCGTTCGACGCGATCGCGCGCGTCGCGGTGTGCGCGATCGACGTCGTCCTGAACGGTGGCGATGGTCCGCTCGAGGTGCGCGACGCATTCCAGGAGCGCGCGCTCGGTTCCGCGGGCCAGGGTCCGTTCGAACTCCGCGCGTGCCTCATTGGCGACCCGGGTCGCGGCCCGGCGCCGAGAGAGGAGTCGATCCCAGAGGCGGTGGCTCGCTGACGTGGCGCGGGGGTGGTCGGGCGCCGCCGCGGCAAACACGGCGTCGAGACTCCCGGGGACCAGGTCCTCCGCGAGCGGCGGAACCGCCGTGCCGTCGTCCGCCACCGCGGACGCGCGCCGCGCGCTCGCGATGGCCTGACGTCTCCCGGCCAGGAGCTCGGCGAGCAGACGTTGTTCGGTGGCGTGCATCATTGCTCGCTCCTGCGACAGCCACTCGAGCAGGTCAGCGCGCGCGCGCCGGCGGGCAAGGTCGAGCGCGTGGTCGCGCCGCGCGCTCCGCGGCAGCGGCGCCGCCGCGGCGGCGCGGAGGTCGTCTCCCACGCGGGTCACCGCCGCCGAAAGAAAAGCGTCGCGGCGGGTGCGCAGGTCGCGCTCGGCCTCGCGCACCGCGCGCTCGGCCTGTTGCCTGAGCAGCAGCCAGTCGAGCGAGGCGAGCCCGATGGCGTGGGTCAGGCGCGCGGCCAGGTCCTCGGAGTCGCCGAGAGGCTGGAACACGGCTCGAGCCGACGCGCCGACCTCCACCAGGCAGCGGTGCACCAACTGCTGGGCGCCGCGGCCATGCGCTGTCCTCAGAATGGCCTGCCGCCTGTCGACCAGATTCGCCAGCGAAGACCGCAGTGCCGGCCAATCGCGCTCCGGGCCTTCACCAGCCATGCGCTCGGCCGCACTCACCTGGAGGATCGGGTCGATCGGCCGGCCCACCCGCTCGGCGATCGCGGACCCGGCGAACGTGCATGCGGCCCGCCGGTCGGCCGCGTCGAAGCGATCCGACTTGTTGAGCACGACGATGAGCTCCGCCGTCTGGGTCGCCGCCTCCGCGAGCAGGTCGAGTTCATCCCCTGCGAGCGGCGGATCGACGCCGAGCACCATGATCACGGCGTCGATCCGGGGCACCAGGCGCCGGGTCAGCGCCGCGGACTGGCGATCCGTCGACCCGAGACCGGGTGTGTCGACGAGGCACAGACCCGTCGCGAGGGCCTCGCTAGGGACGAAGACCTCGACGGCCTCGACACCACGGATGTTCCGTGGATTGTGCTGTTCGCCCACGTAGAGCCCGAGGTCGGCGAGCGCGATGGGCATCACGGTCCCGTCGGTCGAGCGGACGTGCGCCGATCGTTCGGGTCCGAAGCGGACGATGGTGGGCACGGTGGTGATGGGCAGGACACCGCTCGGGAGCACGGCCTCGCCGACCAGCGCGTTCAGCAACGTCGTCTTCCCCCGCTTGAACTGACCGAGGCACGCCACGTAGATCCGCTCCGCGCGAATGCGCTCAGCGAACGCCACGGCGTCGTCACGGAGTGTGGTCGCGCCGAGTGCGGTCGCGATCTCGGCGACGCGCTGGATCCGTTGCGCATCGTTCAGGCGCGCTCCGCAGTGTCGCGCTCGAATACCGTTCGATACACGTCTTCGCCGTAGCTCGTTTCAAGCGGCTCGCCGGGGACGATGCGGAAGGTGCGGGTGCCGTCCGTCAGGCGCTCGGCGCGCAGAAAGAGGGCGGTGTCGTGCCCGGCGTCGAACAGGCCATGCGCGAAGGCGTACAGGTGGGTGACGAAAATGACGCGCACCCCCTTCTCGACGAGAGCCCGGACCACCTGCGACGCGATCTCCGATCCTTCCCGCTCGTTGGTCGCGGCGAACGCCTCATTGAACAGGACCAGCGCGCCGGGCCTCAGCTGCTCGGCGATATCACTCATGCGGCTCAGCTCCTCGTCGAGCTTGCCCTTCGTCATCGACGCGTCCTCTTCGCGCCGGTAGTGGGTGAACAGGCCGGTGCACAACGCGCCGGCAAACGACTCGGCCCCGACGAACATCCCGGCCTGCATCATCAGTTGCGCCACGCCCACGGCGCGCAGAAAGGTGGACTTCCCGCCCTGGTTGGCGCCCGTCACGACGACCGGGTTCATGCCGTCCGCGGCGACGCCGTTGCCGACGACGGCGTGCCCCATCCGCAGGGCGAGGCACACGTCGTATAATCCGGCGCCGCGGAGCGCTCGGGCAGCCGGCGGCAGGGGCTCGGGCACGGCGACCGGGGCGCTGATGCGGGCCAGCGTGTCACGCAGGTTCAGGCACCCCACGTAGAACGCAAGCTCGACCCGCAGCATCTCGAAGAAGCCAACCAGGTGCTCGGCGGCCTGCGCGGTCGCGTTGGCGACGAGGTTGAGGCCGCGGTTGCGCAGCACCGACAGTGCGCGGGCACCGGCCTCGTCGCGCTCGTGGATGTGGAACGTGAACGAAGTCTTGCCCGTGCGGAGCACCCGCTGCAGCCACGTAGGAGCGGCACCCGCGGAGGCTCGAAGTACGAAGTTGGTGCCGCCGTTGCCCTTTCCCAACTCGGCGCTCACTGGCACGCCCGACCGGAATCGCAGGTGTTCGAGATGCTCTCCAAGCTGGGCGAGGTACGCGTCGCCGAGTTCGCGTCGGAGCGTCGCGAACAGCCGCGTGAAGCCGGGGGACACGAACCGGGGCGCATGGAGGTCGGCGAGTGCGCGGAGCTTCCGCAGCATTTCGATGAACGTCTCGAGCGCTTCGATCGCACCCAGGAGGATGGCGCCGGAATACCGCGTGTAGATGCCGAAATAGAGCCTTCGTCTCCGCTCGGCCGTCTCCTCCGCAAGCGCGTACAGCTCGCGAACCGCGGCCGCGTTGTCGAGACAATCCTGCAGGATCGCCTGCCGGTAGCGGATCGCTTCCACGTCGCTCCCGAGACCCGAGAAGAGCGCCGCCTTCGCCACGCCGGAGAGAAAGGCGTCGCCACCCGCCATCGCGGTGAACAGGCTCTCCAACTCCAGGTCCAGTGCGAGATCGCCTGCCTGCGGTGGCGGATCCGCGTGCGGGTCGAAGTCGCGGTCGGGGTACATCAGCAGCGCCTTCACGCGCCGATCCGCCGTATCAGCGCGTCGTAGGTGACCCGGTACTTCTCGGCGATCGCCACCGCGTAGGCGAGTCCGTCGGCTGGCCGCCGTTCGAGCTTGAAGGTCCGGACGGTTCGGTCGCGCGAATCGACGGTGCTGACCATGCTCACGGTCTTTTCGTCGAAGGTCGCAAGTTCATCGAGGAACGTCACGCACACAGCGAGAAGGTCGAGCGCCGAGAGCGCGGCAAGCACTCGGCGGCTGAGGAACAGGGCGTCGTGGACGGTGGTCGAGGAGAAGGCTTCGTTCATGATGACGATGCTCCGCGGCGTGGCGACGTCGAGCGCCTGCCGGATCCTCACCAGGTCGTCCTGAAGCTTGCCCCGCAGCGTCCGGATGTCCTCGACCCGCTCGAAATGCGCGAACAGGCGGTCGCACAGATACAGGCGCGCCGCGCTGCCCGGCACGGGCAGGCCGAGTCCGGCGAGGTAATGCAACTGACCGAACATGCGGGCGAAGGTCGTCTTGCCGCCCTGGTTCGGGCCTGAGACCACGATGATCCGCTCCGGGCCGCGCAGGAAGACGTCATTGCGGACGACGACCCCACCCTTCGCGGCCAGCTGAGAGGCGAGCGCCAGGTCGAAGGCGCCGCGGACGTCGATCTCCTTCGAGGTCGCCGACAACTCGGGATAGCAGAAGTCGAGTCCCGCGTCCTTCAATCTGCCGGCAAAACTGAGATACGCGACGAAGAAGTGCACCTCGCGGTCGAACCGGCCGATGCGCGGGTCCTGATAGTCGCCGTGGGCTTCGCAGAAGGCGTCCAGCGCAGCGAACGCGGCGGGATGGAGCCACGCCACGCGCTCGAGCACCTGCGCCTCGACATGATCGAGCCGGCCGGCGTCCGCAAACCTGCTTCGGTAGTCGGTGACCGGGCCGCGGCGGAATTTCTCGAAGCTGGCTTCGACGGCGGCGGTGTAGTCCGCTTCTCCGTGGTAGGGCATCACCGTAACACTGGTGTCCTTGAGGAGGAGCGTGTAGCGAATCGCCGCCAGGTCGCCCGCGACGCGGCCCGCGTCGGCGAGAAGCGCGCGAAACGGAGGTTGTGCGACGTACGCGACCAGGTAGTCACGCAGGGCCTGCATGCCCGGCGAGCGCAGATCGAGCGGACGCAAGCCGTCGGTGAGACCCCGCACCGCCTCGCAGTACGTCAGTGCGGCGTCGAGAAACCAGCGCTCCTTCTCGTGGCGGTAGTCGAGGGTCCGCGACAGCTCCAGGGACCTGCGCATGGCGCGCATCCGCTCGGCGAACGCCTGCACGCACGCCATGACCGGCTCGCGCTCCAGGTCGCGCCCGACCTCCTGGCGGTAGACCACGACCGACAAGTCGGCGGGAAGGGCGTAGAAGAACGGCTCCAGGCCGTAGTCGTTCCAGTCGTGCGTGAGGGTGGCGACGACCTGGTCGAGGTTGAGTTCGTGGAAGAAGTCGGGGGGCTCGCGCGCCTCCGCGCCGTTCGGAGCGTTCGGCCCGGGATGGAGAATGCTGTCAAAAGCCGGCGGCACGCTGGCCTCCACGGAATGCGTCGATGCGCGCCTCGATGAACGCGACATCCGGCGAGGGAAGTGCGCCCTTGGCCTCGCGGACCGCGGCGGCGGCGCGGACCATCGCGATTGCGAGCCCTGGGCGGCCGCGCGCGAGTCGGAGCACCGCGTCTGTCCAGCGTGGCGACATGGCCTCGGAGGGCAACCCGAGGCGCCGGCATTCCCGGGCGAGCAGCCGAGCCATCCACCGGCCACCGAGCGGCGGCACGGACACGACCGTGAACCAGAACGCGATGCGCCGCACGGCGCCGAGGTAGCCCCGGTCCAGGGACCGCGCGGCCGCGAGATGCGGGGTGCCGCGATAGATCGCCCGGCGGATGCGCGCGGCCAGGTGCGGGGTCACTCCCTCGAACGGATCGAGCACGACGTACTCGCGGGGCGCCAACGCCTGAATCACGGCCGTCTTCCCCACGTCGGCGGGTCCGCACAGGAGGACGTTCTCACGCTTGCGGAGCTGGCGGCGGATCGCGCGAAGCAACGCGTCGCGACCCAGCAGTTCGGAGTCGTCGCGTGCCACGGCACCCCTCAGCGGCGCAGTGTCGCCACGAGCCGCTGCGGCGCCAGCAGCAGCCGCAGCGCGGCCACCACGTCCGTGGAGACGACGTCGGCCGCGAGCAGCGTCTCGACCGCGGCCCCCTCAGCGAGGACCACCGCGACGCCGAGCGCCGCGTCGCGAAGCATGAGGCGGTCGTTGCGCCCGTTGCCGATCGCGGCCACGCGGTCGGCGCCCAACGCGCGCACGTACGCCTGCTTCGCGGCGTCCTGCTCGCCGGCGGGCAGGACGGTCAGCCGGAGCGGCAGGCGGTCGAGCTGCTGAGCGGCGCGGCCGAACGTGTCGGCGGTCACGACGTGGATCGTGAGGTCGCGCGCCAGTGCGGTGAGCGTGTCGGCGACCTCCGGCAGCAGCTCGCCATCGACCGCGAGTGTGCCGTTGTAGTCGAGCACGAGGTGCTCGAGATGGAGCGTGCGCAATCCCGGGACGTCAATCTGGATCATCCACTCACCGCGGCAGCCGCGCCGCAAGGCGGCGGGTCGTCGCGGTCCTCCGCATGATCGAGGGACCGTGTGCGCGGGGGCAAAAAAGACCCCTGCGCGGCCTCATGGGCCTCACAGGAGTCATCAACCGCGTTCGCGGTATTCTGGGTGAACTCCATCACCCGCGGCCGTGCCGCGCACTCGCAAGATAGAATCACGCGGCCGTTGGGGCCAGAGCCGCGCGTGGCGCGAGCGCCTAGCGCCAGAGGGCGAACGCGCCCAACGCCGCCAGCAGCGACAGCAGGGCGTAGGCCACATAGGCGTTCAACCGCCCGTGATGCATGCGGGCGAGGAGGCGGGCGGTCGCGAGCATCAGATCGCGGGCCGGGCGGAGCACCAGGCGGTCGACGACATGGACGGTGCCGGTGTCGTGGACGATCGCGGTGCGGAAGTGCTCGGCGACGGTGGCGCGGGTATCCTCGACGATGGTGGGGCGGAAGATGGCCTGGAAGATCACCCGGACCGGGTTGGAGAAGCCGGTAGCGGTGTACGTCATTTCCGGCAGCAAGCGCCGGATGCCGCCGTCCCAGACGGTACGGCGGGCGATGGTGCGCCGGCGCGCGGGGCCGGCGCGCGCGATGACGAACGTCAGGGCGAGCAGCGCGGTCAGGACGACGAGCAGCCAGCCAGGCGCGGCGGCGAAGACGACCGGATTGGCGGCGCCGCCGCGGTGCAGGAGCACCAGCCCGGGACCAGGCAGCAGCCGCTGGCCCACCTGCGCGCCCAGGTCGTGGAACTCGGCGACGAACGACGCCGGCAGGGAGTCGTGGCCCGGGCTCCCCACAAAGAACGGCGGCACCAGGGCCGCGCCCGAGCTGGCGTCGGCGAGCGGCGAGAGCTCACGGGTGAGCGCGGGCACCACGTAGGTTGGCAGCACCCCGAGCGCCAGGCACAGGGCCGCGAGGCCGACTATCGGCGCGCGCGCGGAGAGTGCGGCCTCAGTCGCCAGCGCCGCGCCGTCGGATCGAGCGAAGCCCAGGAAGCCCATCGCGAACGCGCGCGCGAAGCAGGTCACGGCGAGGGCGGCGGTCAGGGCGAGAACCGCGCCGCACGACGCGAATGCGATGCGCACGCCCACCGGAGCGAGCTCGGCGCTGCGCAGGAACACCTGGAGCGTGAGCCACTCGCTCACGAAGCCGTTGAACGGCGGCAACGCCGATATGGCGAGAGCGCCGACCAGGAACGCCCCGGCCGTCCACGGCATGGCGCGCACGAGTCCGCCGAGCCGGTCGAGGTCCCGCGTGCCCGCGCGGTCGTTCACGGCGCCCGCCCCGAGAAAGAGCAGCGCCTTGTACACGGAATGATTGATCATGTGATAGAACGCGGCGACGAGGGCCATCCCAGCCAGCAGCGCGTGCCCCGAGCCCGAGAAGACCATGGCGGCGCCGATCCCCGCGACCACGATGCCGACGTTCTCGATCGAGCTGTGCGCGAGCACCACCTTGAGGTCGCTCTCGGTGGTCGCGTACAGGATGCCGACCAGCGCCGAGATCGTGCCGATCGCCAGGACCAGGAGCCCCGCCGCGACTATCCCGGCGGGCGCGAGGTCGAGCGTGACGCGGACGATCCCGTACAGGCCGAGGTTGAGGATCACGCTGGAGAGCACCGCGGACACGTTCGCCGGCGCGGCCGGGTGCGCCAGGGGCAGCCAGGTGTTGAGGGGTACGAGTCCCGCCTTGATCGCGAAACCGAAGAACGCGGCGAGAAAGACGAACCAATGGGCCCCCGGCCCGAGGGCGTGGCCCGCGGACCTCAGCGCCGAAAAGTCCAGGGAACCCGCCCGGACGGCCAGGAACAGCAGGGCCAGCGTCGCGAGCATGAACCCGGCCTCGCTCATCACGAGCATGACGTACGCGGCGCGCGGCGTGCCGTCGCGCTGGTGCTCGAAATTCACGAGCAGGTAGCACGCCAGCGACATGATTTCCCAGGCGAACAGGAACGAGAGAACGTCGCCGGCGAGGAGTACCCAGCCGATCGCCGCGCTCAGGAGAAGATACCAGGCCGTGAAGGATCGGAGGCTGTACTCGTCCGCGTAGCGCCGCATGTAGCCGGCGGAGAACACGGAGCTGGCCACCAGCACGATCCCGGCCAGCAGGAGGAACAGCGCCGAGAGCCGATCGAGCGTCAGGCGCAGCACGCCGACCGACGCAATCCCCCACAGCGACAGGTCGAACACCCGGCCACTCCACAGCACGGCCGCGCCGGCCCAGGCCGCCGCTGCGCCGGCCAGCGCGCCGCTCCAGGCCAGGATCGCGGACGTGCGCCGCGCCGGCGCCGTGAGCCCGAGCAGGGTACCTGCGGCGCAGGATCCGAGCGCGAGCGCGAGCGGCAGACCGGCGGACATGGCGTTGCCTAGAGCACCCTCGCCACCACGAGCATCACGAGGAGCGCCCCGAGCGCGTACGCCACGTACGCGTTAAGCAGTCCATGGTGGATCCGGGCGAGGAGGCGGGCCAGGGCGAAGGCGGTGGCAGCGGCGGGGACGAGGACCAGGCGCTCGAGGAGATGCACGCTCGCCGTCTCTCGCACGATCGCCGTGCGGAAGTGCTCCGCCACGGTGTCGGGAGTATCCTCGGCGATGGTCGGACGGAAGAGCGCCTGGAAGATGACGCGCACGGGATTGGAGAACCCGGTGGCGGTGTAGGTCATTTCCGGCAGGAGATGACGGATGCCGCCGTCCCAGGCGATGCGACGGGCCAGGGTGCGCCGGCGCGCAGGGAGGCGCGCGACCAGAAAGGTCAAGGCGAGCAAGCCGGCCAGGACGGGAAGCAGGTAGGCGGGCGAGCCCGCGAAAACGACCGGGTTCGCGTTGCCGCCGCGGTGCATGAGGACCAGGCCGGGGCCGGGCAGCAGGCGCTGGCCCACCTGGGCGCCCAAGTCGTGGAACTCAGCCACGAACGGGGCGGGCAGCGAGTCGTGGCCAGGACTTCCGGTGAAGAACGGCGGGACGAGCGCCGCGGTCGCGCTCGAGTGCGCCAGCGGCGCCACCGCGCGGTCGAGCGCCGGGATGACGTACGTCGGCAGCACGCCAAGCAGCAGACACAGCGCCGCGAGCAGCGCCATCGGCGCCAGGGTCGATCGCGGCGATTCGCGGGCGTCCGCCGCCTCGCGCGTCCGCGGGACGCCGAGAAAGCCCATCGCGAACAGCTTCACGAAGCATGTCACCGCCAGCGCGGCGGTGAGCGCGAGGCCCGCCCCGCACAATGCGAAGACGATGCGCGCCCCCACCGACGGCAGCTCGGCGCTGCGCAGGAATGTCTGCAGCGTGAGCCACTCGCTCACGAAGCCGTTGAATGGCGGCAGCGCGGCGATGGACAGCACGCCGGCGAGCATCGCGAGCGCCGTCCACGGCATTCGCCGGATGAGGCCGCCGAGCCGGTCCAGGTCGCGGGTCCGGGCGCCGTCATCCACGCCGCCGACGCCGACGAACAGGAGCGTCTTGTACAGCGCGTGGTTGAGGAGGTGGTAGAGGCCGACGAGAAACGCCATGGCGGCCAGCGCCGGCCGGTCCGCCGCGGCGAACACGAATCCCGCGCCCAGGCCCGCGGTGATGATGCCGGCGTTCTCGATCGAGCTGTGCGCGAGCAGTGTCTTGAGGTCGTTGTCGGTGGTGGCGTAGAGGATGCCGACCAGGGCCGAGGCCGTGCCGACGACCACCGCGAGGAGCCCGGGCGTGACCGACACCGGCGGCGCGAGATCGGCGTTCACGCGCACGATTCCGTAGAGGCCCAGGTTCAACGTCGCGCCGGCGAGCAGCGGCACGAAGGCGGCGGGAGCGGACGTGTAGGCGGCGGGGAGCCACACGTTGACCGGCACGAGACCCGCCTTGACGCCGAAGCCGAAGAAGGTGAGCAGGAACACCGCGGTTCGGACGCCGCCGGCCAGCACCCCGGCCGAGCCGCGCATGTCGGAGAATTGCAGCGAGCCGGCGCGGGCCGCGAGCAGCAGCAGGCCGAGCGCGGCGGCCAGCGCGCCGGCCTCGCTGATGCCGAGCATCAGGTAGGCGGCGCGCCGGGTGGTGTCGCGCTCGTGCTCGTAGGTCACGAGCAGATACACGAGCAGCGACATGATCTCCCACGAGACCAGAAACGAGAATGCGTCGTCCGACAGCAGGATCCAGGCGACCGCGGCCAGCAGCGCGAAATACATGACGGCGTAGCCGCGCGGGTCGTAGCGGGCAGCCAGCCGCTTGAGGCCGGAGACGGCGTACAGCGACACCGGAAGCACGACCAGGCCGGTGACCAGCAGGAAGAATCCTGCCAGAGGGTCGAGGCGGACCGCTAGGGAGCCGAGCGGCGGGAGGGCCCACAGCTCGGCGGTCTGAGGCGCCTGCGCCAGACCGGCAGCGCCAATGGCGACGAACAGCAGGCCCGCCGGCGCGCCGAACCACGCGACGAGCGCGGCCGCTGTGCGGCGCGGCAGGAGGGCGGCCGCGAGGACGCCGCCGGCGCACACCGCGAGCAAGGCGGCGACCAGCGGCCAAGCGCTCACCGGGCCGCGGCCTCCGCGGCGAGGAGCGCGGGGGCGGGCTCGGCGCGGCCCACCGCCACGAGCAGGGCGTGCAGGATCGCCAGCGGTGGGGGCGGGTTGCCCGGCACAGCGACGTCAACCGGCAGGAGGTCCGCGACGCCGGCGCCGCTGACGAAGCTCGGCCCGAACACGCCGCCCGACAGCGCGCAGGTGCCGACGGCCAGAACCCGCTTTGGCGTCGGCATGGCCTCGTACGTCTTCCGCAGCGCGTCACGCATGTGGTCGGTCACCGGCCCGACCACCAGGAGGATGTCCGCGTGGCGCGGAGTCGGCGTGAGGAAGAAGCCGAGGCGATGCATGTTGTAGAACGGACTGTTGAGCTGCTTCACCTCGTGGAGGCACGCGCCGCAGTCTCCCGCGTCCACCACGATGATGTGCGCCGAGCGCGCGAACGGGGCGTCGAGTGTGCGCCGCGGATCCGCAGCGCCCACGGTCGTCGCCCACTCGTAGTCGTGCGACCACGCCAGCGGCGTCGCCACCTGCCGCGCGCACCGGTAGGCATGAACGCACCGGGTGTAGTCCACCGCGACGGCGCCGTCCCGCTCGGTCAGCGCGCCGGTCGGGCAGCGCGCGATCAACGCCGCGCGCTCCGCCGCGGGATACGTGCCGCCGACGGGGCGCCCGGAGGTGACGCCGGCCGCGTGGTCCGCCGCGTCCGGATAGGACGTGGTGCGGACGCCGGTGGCGAGTCCCTTGACGACCCACTGCGTCATGCGCCCCTCCCTCGGTGCCTCACCGGTCGTTCTCGGCGACCGACAGGTCGAGTGTCGAGAGAATGATGGGAAAGTCCTGGAACGCGAAGTTCTCCACCGCGAGGTGGAACCCATGCCAGTTGGTGAAGGACGGTGGCACGATGCGGTAGCGCGCCACAAGGCCGGCGTCGTCCAGGTGCACCCAGTGGAACGCGGCGCCGCGCGGTGCTTCCACCGCGCCCAGCGCCGCCCCCGCGCGCGGCGCGACGCTCACGGCGACCGGGCCGGGCTCCAGGGCGGCGAACGCCTGGTCCATGAGGCTGACGCACTGGCGTGACTCGGCAAACAGGACCCGCATTCGGGCGTAGCCGTCGCCCTCGCGTTCCAGCGCCGGGAAGAACGCCAGCTTCCCGTAGGCGTCGTAGGGGAGCAGCGCGCGCAGGTCCCTGGCGATCCCCGACGCCCGGGCGATCGGCCCCACCAGTCCGTGGTTCCGGGCGTCGGACTCACGGATGAAGCCCACTTCCTCGATGCGGTCCATGAAGCTGCTGGTCAGCCGCAGCATCTCCCACAGGCGATTCATCTCGGCCAGCACCGACCGGCAGGATCGCAGCGCGTCGGCGCAGGCGGTGTCCTCCAGGTCGGTCGTGAGGCCGCCCGGCGTGGCCAGCCCGAACAGGTAGCGATGTCCGGTCAGCGCGCCGCTCACGCGCAGCAGCTCCTCCTCGAGGATCGAGGCCTGGCTGGCGGCCACCGCGAGCGCCGTGGATTCGCAGATGCCCTCGATGGCGCCGATGTGGTGGCGCAGGCGCTCGAGCTCGGCGAGAAACACACGCAGGACCTGGGCGCGCGCCGGCACGACGGCGCCGCAGATCCGCTCCACCGCCTGTGAGAACGCCAACGCATGCGCAAAGGCGGTCGTCGCCGCGAATCGTTCCGCCAGCAGCAGGCCGCGCGCCAGGCTCTGGCCCTCCGCGAGCTTCTCGATCCCACGATACTTGTAGAACAAGCGCGGGTAAGCGCGGATGACGTCCTCGCCGACCGTCTCAAGCTGGTAGTGGGCGGATTCCGCCAGCGCGCCGAACACCGGCCCCACCGGCATGATGAACGAGCCGCGGGCCCGCACGATGCGGCGCGGTCGCCAGGCGGGATTGGGGCGCCGGTGTTCGAGCGCGGCCGCGGCGCTGAAGCCGTGCCGCATCGGTTGCACGCCCTCCTGCCAGGCGTCGTCGTGCAGCACGAAATCGCCGAGGCGCGGATGGCCCTCGAAGGTGAGGCCGTACAGGTCCTCCGCCTCGCGCTCGTGCCAGTCGGCGGCGTGGACAACCGCGGCGATGCTCGGGACGCGCGGCTCCTCGAGCGGTGCGTGGAGCACGACGTGCAGCCAGCCGGCGGCCGCGTCGCCGTAGAAGAGGTAGCGCAGCTCCCACGCCGCGGCCTCCTCGACGACCAGCCCGGCGAAGTTGTAGCCCCACTCACCGAAGACGCGGCCGCACAGGGCGGCGAGCGCGCCGGGCCCGCACTCCAGCTCCAGCACGCCGGCGGCGCCGTCGCGAACCGTGACGTCCGACTGCGCGGCCGCGAGCTGCCTGACCTCGGTGCGGTTCATGGTCCCGCCACGCCGGCGAGATTGGAGGCCGCCACCGCGAGAACGTGGCTCAGCCACACGGGCTGGTAGAGCCCCAGCACGACGACCGGCACCGCCGCCAGGAGCAGGGCCGCGCCGGCGGTGGCGGGCAGCCGCGGCCGGCGTTCCGCGGGGAGCGAGCCCGGCGCGCCGAAGACCATGCGATTGACGTGCAGCAGGATGCCGAAGAACGCGACCGTGATGAACACGACCAGCAGCGCCGTGACCGCGTAGTGCCCCTCGGCCAGACCGACGCGGAAGATCGAAAACTCGCTCAGGAACACGCTGAAGGGCGGCGCGCCGCCGATCGCGAGGCCGCCCACCAGCAGCGCGGCGCCCACCGGCCCGGCGGTGCGGATGAGCCCGCGCACGTCCTTGATCTCGCGCGTCCCCGTCAGCAGGAGCACCGCCCCCGCCGCGAGGAAGCAGAACGACTTCGTGACGCTGTGACTGATGATCTGGAGCAGGGCGGCGTAGGCGCCCGCGCCACCGGCGCCGCCTAGCCCGGCCGCGACGAAGATGATCCCCATGTGTTCGACGGTGGAATAGGCGAACAGCCGCTTGTAGTCCCGGACCTGGAGCAAGAGGAACGACGCGACGCCGGCCGACAGCAGGCCGATCACTTGGAGCGCCCCGTTGATGCGCGCGGCGGGCAGCAGTGGGACGAGGCGCAGGATCACGTACAGCGAGCTCGTGGTCTTGATGCCCGAGAGCAGGGCGCAGACCGGCGCCGGCGCCTGGCTGTGCGCATCGGGCAGCCACGTGTGCAGCGGCACGAAGCCGACCTTGACCCCGAGGCCCACGAGAACCAGCACGAACGCCGCCATCACCAGGACCGTCGGCATCTGGGGCGCGACGGCGCGCAGGCCGTCCCAGCTGTAGTGGCCGCCGCCGGCCTGGGCCTGCGCCCAGAACAGGAGGAAGAAGCCGAGCAACGCGATCGCGGCCCCCATGAACATCAGCGCGACGTACTTCCACGCGGCTTCGAGCGCGGTGCGCGTGTTGTCGAAGGCGACGAGCAGCACCGAGAAGACCGAGGTGAACTCGATCGCGATCCAGACCAGGGCGGGCTCGGCCAGGACCGGCACCAACGCCAGCGAGAACGTGAACAGGTTGAAGTGCGCGCAGTACGAGCGGACCCGCGCCGCGTCGTAGTGGTGCGCCGCGACGTAGCCCACGGAAAACAGCGCGGCGGTCACGCTGAGAAACGCGACCAGCAGCAGCATGATCGCGCCGAACCCGTCCAGCTGCACCCAGCCGGCGATTGCGACCAGGTTCCGCTCGGCTGCGACCTCGAGCGCCGCAGCCACCGCCAAGGCGAGCTCCGCGATCGCCGCCACAAGCGTGGCGATCGGCGCGAACCGGCGGCCCAGCGGCAGCAGGCTGAGCAGCACCATGACGAGCGGCAGCAGCGGAATGAGCAGGAGCATCACCGCCCAGGCCCTTCACGCAGGGTGGTGAGTGCCCCGACCTCCGTCGTGCCGATGTGCTCGTGCACGGCGCGGGTCAGCACGCTGACGACCATCACGAGGATGAGCACATCCACGGCGATGGACACCTCGGCGATAAGCGGCATCTCCGGGGCCACGCCGATGCCCGCGAGGAAGGCCGAGTTCTCCATGGCGAGCAGGCCGAGGAACAGCGGCACCGCCTCGCGCCGCACCGCGGCGGTGAGACCGCCGATCAGCACCCCGGCCAGACCGATCGGCAGGTTTACGGCGCCGGCCGACGGACCGCCGACGGCGAGCAGCGGCTGGGCCAGCAGATAGCCGAGGATCGCCAGGCCCAGCGCGAGCAGGAGTGCGGTGGGGATATTGAGAACCTGCGTGACTTCGCGCCGCGTGTACACCTCATCGTGCAGGGCGCGCCGCAGCAGCCACGGGATGATCACGGCCTTGGTGCAGATGTCCACCACGCCCACCACGACGAGGTGCCACGTCGTGTAGATCTCGCTGAGCAGGAGGGCGGACCCGCCGAGCAGCACGGATAGGAGGATGAACAGCCGCACGCACGCCTGCGTCTGGCGGATGGCGACCAGGCCGAAGCTGACCAGCAGGAACAGGCCGCAGACCAGCGCGTTGAGGTTGGTCAGCCACAGGATGGCGTCGGGTTGGGTAGGGGTCGGCACGGTCACATCGCGAACAGCCGCGTGATCATCGCGGCCACGGAGGTGATGAAGGCGGCGCCGAGGAATTCGGCGATCCGGAACAGCCGCAGCTTCGACAGCGACGACTCGATGACGACCAGTACGAGCACGAAGGCGAGCATCTTGAGCAGCACCAGCGGGATCGCGAGGAGCACCGCCCCGAGCGTCTGTTCGTGCGCGAGACCCCACGGCGCCACCAGCACGTTCAAGTAGATGCAGAGCAGCACGAAGAACTTCATCGCGCCGCCCCACTTCATGAGGGCGAACCCGCGCCCCGAGTACTCCAGCGACTTCGACTCGTCAATCATGGCCAGCTCGAAGTGACCCGAGGGGTTGTCCACCGGAATCCGGCCGCCTTCGGCCAGGATCAGCATGAGGAACGCCAGCAACAGCAGGATGTGGGACGGCTCGAAGAACGCCGCGGTCGGCGTGATCCAGCGCTGCTGGACGATGTACGGGATGGTCGAGTTCGCGACGAACGACACCGTGAAGAACACGATCATGAAGACCGGTTCGGCCAGGAAGCCGACCATGCGGGTGCGGCTGGCGCCGACGGGGCCATAGGGGTTCCCCGTGTCCACCGCGGCCAGCGTGGCGAAGAAGCCGCCCAGGGCCAGCACGAAGCCGCCACCCAGCATGTCGCCCATGAACGCGAAGAACAGCGGGTAGTCCGTGAGCACCGGGATCAACAGCGTCACCAACAGCGGCGTGACGAACACCAGATATGGCGTGAAGCGGAAGATCCACGAGCTGTATTCGGACACGACTTCGTCCTTGTGGAACAGCTTCCACAGGTCGCGGTAGGGCTGGAAAATGCTGGGGCCGCGCTTGGACTGCACGATCTCCTTGAGCCGCGCGATGACGCCCGACACGAGGGGTGCGAACAGGAGCGTCGTCAGCAACTGGACCAGGTTGAACAGGATGCGGTTGCCCATGCGTCCTCGGAGTCCGGGTCCGGCACACAAAAACTCCCGTCCGGCCGTTAGGCCAAACAGGAGTCATTAACCGCTCACCGCGCGGTGGTCCGGGTGAACTCCATCACCCGCTGCTCGTTGTTCCGTTAACTTAGGCGCGCGCGGCGCGCTGTCAATGGCACGACTTGACCGCCGCGAGGGAGCCGACTAGCGTTGCTGCGACGACGGCGATGGAGTTCGCCGCCAACCGCCGATGCGACCCAGCGTCGGCTGATAACTCCTGGTTTGGCCGAAGGGCCGACGCCGGGAGTTTTTTTCGTTTGGGGACCATGATGGAGGACGGCACCATGACGACGCGCAAGCACATCCCGGCGGGGCTGGTGGTCCATGCCCTGTCGGCGATCGAAATTCTCGATTCACGCGGACTGCCGACGCTCGACGTCACGCTCCGCTGCGCCGCCCACACGGCGCGGGCATCGGTCCCGTCGGGAAAGTCCACCGGCAAGCGTGAGGCGCTGGAGCTTCGCGACGGCGATCCGCGGCGGTTCGGTGGCAAAGGCGTGCGGAAGGCGGTCGGTGCGGTCAACGACGTCATCGCCCCGGCCATGCGCGGGCGTCCGCTGGAAGGGCGCGAGCGCCTCGACGCCATGCTGTGCGCGCTGGACGGCACGCCGAGCAAGAGCAGGCTGGGCGCCAACGCGATCGTCGGCGTTTCGATGGCCGCCGCGCGTGTCCGCGCCATGGCCGAAGGCCGGCCGCTCTACGCGTCGCTGGGCTCCGGGGATGCGGTCACGCTCCCGGTCCCGTGCTTCAACGTGATCAATGGCGGCGCGCACGCACCGAACGAGCTCGACTTCCAGGAATTCATGCTCGCGCCCGCGGGATTCGATACGTTTGCGGATGCCCTGCGGGCCGGAGCGGAGACCTATCACGCGCTGGCCCGGCTTCTGGCCGAGGCGGGCCTCAACACGGCCGTGGGTGACGAAGGAGGCTTCGCGCCCGCCATCCGGCACCCGTCGCAGGCGCTCGACTGGATCGTGCGCGCGATCGAAGCCGCGCACTACCGGCCCGGCGAACAGATCTTCATCGCGCTGGACCCGGCGGCCAACGGGTTCCGCGACGGCTCCCGGTATGCGGTCGCGGATGCCCGCTTCGACGCGGCCGAGCTCACGGGCATGTACCGGGAGTGGTTGGACCGCTATCCCATCCTCTCGATCGAGGACGGGATCGCCGAGGACGACGTAGCCGGCTGGAAGGAGCACACCCGCGCGCTCGGCTCGCGGGTGCAGATCGTCGGTGACGACATCTTCGTGTCCAGCGCCGAGCGCGTGCGGTGGGCGATCAGCGAGCGCATCGCCAACGCCGTGCTGCTGAAGCCCAATCAGATCGGGACGCTGAGCGAGCTCCTGGAGACCGTGGACGTGACGCGCGCGGCGGGCTACGCGATGATGGTCAGCCACCGATCGGGCGAGACGGACGACGCGTTCATCGCGGACCTCGCCGTCGCGCTCGGCAACGGGCAGATCAAGTCGGGCGCTCCAGCCCGGGGCGAGCGTCTGGCGAAGTACAACCGTCTGCTCGCCATCGAACACGAGCTGGGGTCGCGTGCGCGGTTCGCCGGCCACGCGGCGTTCCGGCCGGCGGCCCTGGCGGCGCCACGCCGCGGGTCGGCCGCGCCGGCGGGCGTTTGAAGGAGGTCATGACGGGGCTCAGCGACGCGCAGGCCAGGCACGTCCGAACGACCTTCGTACATCTCGATTCGCTGCTCGAATCGGTGGAGGCGGCGTTGCGCCCGGCATCGCCGTTCAGTCGGGTCCGCCAGGACGTTGACGCCACGGACGCGCGACTGCTGGAGTCGTACGCCGCTGCGGCACGCTCACGCATGTTGGCGGCCCTCGACCGCCTCGGCGTCGCGCGGCCGGAGCCGGTGGTGGCGGCGCACTGGAGCATCGAGACCGCACTGCAATTCGCCGACATCGCGTTGTCCGAGTTGGACGCGGGCGGCCTGCGCGCCTACGGAGCCGTGGACGACGAAGCGGCGGCCGAGGTCACGGCGCTCGCGGCGGATCTGCGTGAACTGCTGCGCCGTGCCATCGAGGTCGTGCGGGCCGACGCGGCCGGCGAGCTGGCCGGACGGCTCGCGGCGGTGGAGGGGGTGGTGGGCGACGTGCTCCGCGCCGTGGACCGCACGATCCGCGAGCGCGGGCTCGCCGAGGTGCGGCCGCTGCTCGCCGCGGCGGCGGCGCGCGCGGCGGACGACGCCGTCAGCATCGGCATGTTTGGCCGGGTCAGCGCCGGGAAGTCGTCGCTCATCAACGCGCTCGCCGGCACCGACGCGCTGCCGGTGGGGGCCACGCCGGCGACTGCGGTGCCGCTCCGGGTCCGTCGCGGCCCGGCCGGCGCCACCGTCGCGTTCGAGGGCGGCGAGCGGCGGCGGACAGGTCTCGATCAGATCTCCGAGTTCGCCACCGAAGATCGCAATCCCGGCAACCGCCTGGGCGTGCGCGCGGTTGAAGTGTTCGTGCCGACCGTGCCGGAAGGCCTGGAGTTTCTCGATACCCCGGGGGTCGGCTCGCTGGGCGCGAGCGGGCCCGCCCAGGCGTTCGCGTGGCTGCCGCGCTGCGACCTGGGCATCGTGCTGATCGCCGCGGGCACCGCCGTCGCGCGCGACGACCTGGCGCTGGTGTCCGCGCTGCGACACGCCGGCGTCGCGTCGCGGATTCTCATGAGCAAGTCGGACCTGCTGGACGACGCCGAGCGCGAACGCGCCCGCGACTACGTGGCCAGGGAGCTGCGCGCCGCGGCCCCCGAGGGAGGGCCGAGCGTGCTTTCCGTGTCCACGCTCCCCGCCCGACGCGCGGAGCTCGACGCGATGCGGCGCGACGTGCTCGAGCCGCTCGCGGCCGATCATCACCGGGCCGCGCGGCGCGCCATGGCCTCGCGGCTCCGCGCGCTCCTCGCCGCGTGCGCCGCGGCGCAGGGCAGTCGCGCGGGAGGCTCGCAGGATCGGCGGCTCGCGCTGGCGCGCGCGCGCCTGGACGCGATGGGCGCGATCCGGGAGGCCGCCGAGCACCTGCGTGGTCTCGCCGACACCGCGCTCGGCGTGGCGGCCGACGCGGTCGTGGCGGCGTGGCGTGCGGGTGAGGACGCGCGCGGTGCGACCCGGTACGTGCTCCTGGAGGCCGCCGGCCGCCAGCTGGCCGCCGTACGCGAGAGCGTGGAATCGGCGCGTGCCGCGCCGGCTTCCACCGGTGGCGCCGCGCCGACCCGCGTCCCTCCGCTATTCGATCCGCCGCTCCTGGACCAGCTGCCGGACCTGGCGCCGCCTCGCCGGCTGCCGGGTCCGCTGTGGCGGCGCCGGGCGGCCCACCGCCTGGCGCCGCTGCGGCAACCGCTGGACGAGGCGTTCACCCGCTACGCGACGCGGATGCAGGCGTGGGGCGTCGGGCTGCTCGAGGAGCTCACCGTCGCGTCATGGGAGGTGGAGCAGGACGCGACGGCCCCGCGCGACCCCGAGCTCGAGGAGTTGGGCCGCACGGTGAACGCATGGGAGCGCGACGCGTGACGTCGTCACCACGGCCACCAGCGGCGGCGCGGTGGACGTGCGGGCGGGGCCGTGGGTGCGACCAGCCAGCCGGTGCGTACCAGCGCGAACCACGACTCCATGTCGGGAAACCGTGCCAGGGATCGCTGCATCTGGCCGCGGACGATCGCGTCGGCGGGGTCGTTCCGCGCGGGCTCGGCAAGCTGCCGCTGCAGCGCGGCGCGCCAGATCGCCGAGCCGGGCGTCGCGCGCTCGACCACGCCCTGGCGCCACTCGATGATCACCGCGGCCGGCTCGTCGGGATCCGCCGAGGGCGCACTGATGACCACGCGGGCCAGCGGGAGCAGCGGCACGCGCGCGAGGCCGTCGAGTTCGCGGCGGACCTCCGCGGCGTCGCGCTGCTCGGCGGCATGATCGGCGGGATTCATGGAGCGACGCTCGCGCGGCGCAGCAACGGAGTGACTCCAATCAGGTCGTGGAGACGTGACAGGAGTCATCAGCCCGAAGGCGGATTCGGCGAACTCCATCGCCGGGACGGCGTCCACGCGGAATCTGGACGGTTGCTGCGGGCTGGCGCAAGCAGGCGCGCCGACGGCCGACGCCCCCGCGAATGACCGCGATCGCCATCGAACGGCTGGCTGAGCTCGCCGACCTGCTCGGCCAGCGCACCCTCGGCGAGGAAGCGCGGGCGCTGTCGGAACGGGCGGCCGATGGGCGCTTCTACGTCGCGTGCATCGGGCAGTTCAAGCGCGGCAAGTCCACGCTCATCGACGCGCTGGTGGGCGCGCCGCTGCTCCCCGTCGGCGTGCTGCCGGTGACGTCGGTGCCGACGGTGGTGCGCTTCGGTGAGGCTGGGGTCGCCCGAGCCCAGATCGGCGGCGTGTGGCGGGACGTCGGTATCGAGTCGCTCGCCCAGTACGTCTCCGAGGAATTCAACCCGGAGAACGCCAAGGCCGTGGCCGGCGTGGAGGTGTGCGCCCCGAGCGACGTGCTCCGCCACGGCCTGTGCTTGGTCGACACCCCGGGCATCGGTTCCGTGTTCGGGTCCAACACCGCGGTGACCCGCGCCTTCATTCCGCACATCGACGCCGCGATCGTGGTACTGGGCTGCGACCCTCCGATTACCGGGGAAGAGCTGGACCTGGTGGCGGCGGTGGGATCGCAGGTTCGCGACTTGATCGTGGTGCTGAACAAGGCGGACCGGGCCGCACGCGGCGACCTCGCCGTCACGAAACAGTTTACCGAGCGGACGCTGTCGGCGCGGCTCGGGCGCCCGATCGGTCCGGTGCTGGAGGTCAGCGCCGCCGAACGCCTCGAGGCGCTCGCTCCCGAGCGTGACTGGCCGCGCCTGCTCGACCGGCTGGGCGAGCTGGCGAGGGAGTCGGGCGGCGCCCTCGCGGCCGGCGCGCTCTCGCGTGGCCGCGAGCGCATCGAGCGCCGGCTGCGCGAGCTGGTCGCGGCCGAGCGCCGCGCCCTCACGGAGCCGCTTCACGCCTACGAAGCGCGTATCGCGGCACTGTCCGCGCGCCTCGACGAGGCGGACCACGCGCTGGCCGACCTCGGGTATCAGCTGATGGGCGAGGAGCAACGGCTGGCCTCCCGCTTCGCCGCGATGCGCGACACGTTCTACCGCGCGGAGAAAGCGGCCGCGCTCGAGGAGCTGGCCGCCCGGAGCCGAGACCTGCGGACCCGCGGCCGCCGGTTGCGCCGGGACCTCGCGGCCGCGGCGCAGGCGATCGCCGCCGCGCGCGTGCGCCCGTGGCTGGCGGCGCAGCAGGCGCGCGCCAACGAGATCTACACGGATGCCATGGGGCGGTTCGTGACCATGGCGCGCGGGTTCCTCGGCCGCGTCGCGGAGGCCGCCCCGGAGGCCGGCGTCGTGCCCGACGACGTGGATCTGCCGCGGGAAATCCGCGCCCGGAGCACGTTCCATTTCCACCTGCTCGACCGCCTGGCGGCCGACGCGTCGCCGTTCCGCTTCGTGGCCGACGTGGCCCGCGGCGCCCTCGGCGCCCGACGGGGCATCGCCCGTGAGACCGCGGCGCTGCTGGACGAATTGCTCTTCATCAACAGCGCGCGGGTTGAGGGTGATCTGAACGAGCAGGTTCGGGTGAGCCGGGCGCGGCTGGAGAGCGACGTGCGCCGAGTGCTGTCGGGCGCGCGCGCGGAGGTGGCCGCGTCCATGGAGCGGGTGCGCGCGGCCCACGCGGCCGGCGGTGCGGCCGTCCAGGACGCGCTGAACCGATTGGAAGCCCTGGCGCGCGAACTGGCGGAGGTCAGCCCTTCCGCGCCGCCTCCAGCGCCTTGAGAATGGCGGCCAGCCGGCGGTCCCGCGCCTCGCGCAGCGCGTCGACCTTGGCGCCGTAGGCCTTCTCGATCTGCGCCGTCAGCGCGTGAACCTGCTCGGGCTCGAGCTTCGTCCACTGCGCCAGGCTGCCCCACCAGATCTCGAACGACTGGAGCAGCTGCTGAAGAAACGCTTCGACACCGCCGTCGCCGGCGCCGAGGTGGTAGGTGAGATGCGGCCCGCCCGCGGCCCAGCCCAGGCCGGGACCGAGCGACACGGCCCGATCGATGTCGTCCACGTCCATGACGCCGGTGAGCACGAGGTCGATGCACTCCCGCCATACCGCGGCGGCGATCCGCCCGACGGCGTTGCCGGGCACCTCACGCTTGAGCACGATGGGAATTCGCCCCAGCGCGCGCAGCCAGTCCCGCACGGTATCGAGCGTCTCCTGCGCGGTGAATTTGCCCGGCACCACTTCCACGAGCGGGATCAGCTCCGGTGGGTTGAGCGGGTGCGCGACGGCGCAGTGCGCCTGGTCCTTGTAGCGCGCGGCGATCTCGGACATCGGCAGCCCGCTCGACGACGACGTGTAGATCACGCCGGGCCGGGCGACCTGCCCGACGTTCTCGAGCACCCGCTGCTTGAGCGCGAGGTCTTCCGGCACCGACTCGATCACCCAGTCGGCGTCGCCGACCGCCTGGAGGAGCGAGCGCGCCACCTTGACGCGCCGCAGGCCACGCTCGACGGTGTCGGCATCGGCGCGGCCCAGCGCGGCGAGGGCGCGCGCGCGTCGCGCCACCAACCCGGTCGCCCGGTCGGCGGCGTGCACGTCCGTGTCGAACAGCGCGGTCGTCCAGCCGTGCGCCGCGGCGAGCGCGGCCCACCCGGCGCCGATGTCGCCGAGGCCGAGCAGCGCGACGCGCGGCGTGTGCGGTGCAACCGGTGACGTCATAGGGGCGGGAAGCTACGCCGCGAAATCCGCACGCGTAAGCCAACGGCCGAACACGTGCTCGAGCAACAGGTCGTGGACGGCGGTCACGTCGAAGTCCTCGTACACGGCGACGACCGGGTCGCCGGCGGCTCCAACGAGGGTCTGTCCGCGCGACTCGCCCTCGCCGAGCTCGAGCCGGAGCGGCATCGCGCGGGCGGTGCCCCAGGAGGGCTCGAGCGCCAGCGCCACGGCAAGCGGGTCGTTGATGACGGCGCCCGCGAGGCCCTCGTACTCCCGGTGGAACTTCACGTAGAAGCGCAGCAGCGCGCCGAGCCACCGCGCGTCGGCGTCGGGGTGCTGGATCAGCCGGTTCACCGCCGCCGCCGGCATCATGAGGCGCCGGGTGACGTCCAGGCCGACCATTTCGGTGCGGAGCCCGGCGGCGAATACGTCGGCCGCCGCCTCGGGGTCGCACCACACGTTGAACTCGGCCAGCCGCGTGGCGGTCCCGCGCGCCGCGATCGCGCCGCCCATCATCACGTGCTTGACGACGCGCTCGCGCAGGAACGGCGCGTCCTTGCGCAGCGCGAGGGCCAGGTTCGTGAGGGGGCCGAGCGTGATCAGCGTGACCGGTTCCCGCGCCGCACGCACCGCGTCCAGCAGCGCGCTCGGCGAGGGGTGAGTCGGCGGCGGCGGGGCCGCGCCGTGATCGCCGATCCCCTCGACGCCGTGCGTTTCCGCCGCCGTGACGAGCGGACGCGAGAGGGGGCGGTCGGCGCCCGCCAACACCAGCACGTCCGGCTTGCCGCCGCGCGCCAGCACGATGCGCGCGTTGCGCGCCGCGCGCCCGAGTTCCGTGTTGCCGTAGGTTGCCGTGACGGCGCGCAGGTCGCAGCGCGGCCAGCGCGCGGCCAGGAGGAGCGCCACCGCATCGTCGATGCCCGGATCGGTGTCGATCACGATCGGCGTGGCGGTCACGGCGCCACGCCCCCGTGCTGAGCTATCCACGCCTGCCGTCGTCGCTCCGCGGCCACGAGGTAAATCAGCCGCGCGCGCACCAGCCGATCGACGAGCCGCTCGGTGAGCGCCGCGCGCCGGGCGCGGGGCGTGGCCGTCAGCGCGAGGTAATCGTCCCACCAGGCGTTGAGCGCGTCGTGCACGCGGCCCAGGCCGCGCGCCTGCGCCTCGTTGAACTCGGCCAGGCGCCGCTGCGTCGCCGCGCTGCCCGGCCGGCTGATGAACTGCCATAGCTGGTCGGCGGGGATCGTGTCGAAGTCGATCGCGGGAGAGCGTCGCAGCCGCATGACGCCCATGTCCCGTGTCAGCCGATAGATCTCGGCGCCGTCGCGGTTGCCGTCCTCGATCACGGCGGCGGCGACGACCGCGCCGATCGGCGGCGGTTCCCCGGGAGACAGGTGCGCGTTCGCATCCTGAATGGCGGCCTGGAGCACCGGCCGGAACTTCGGGTCGCCCTCGCGCAGCGCGCGGAGCGCGTCGGTCATGGACGGGCTGATGGAGTCGGCGTGGCCGCGGGCGTCCTGGGCGAGCGCCGTCATCAGCTCACTCTGGAACAGCGCCTCGCTCAGGAGGTGATGGTTGGAGACGATGTCCACGCCGATGCTGTTGCGCGAGGGCGTGGGGCCGAGGAGTCCGAACAGGGTGACGAGGCGGCGCCAGGCGTGGTACAGCGTCGCATCCACGAAGAAGCTGTAGAGGCCGACCTGGAGCGTGTGGATGGCGTTGCCGACGTCCTCGATATAGTGGAAAGCGTTGCCCGCGTAGAGCACCGAGAGCGCGCCGGAGCCGTGGCCTCCTTCGAGCCACGCGAGATCGGACAGGTCGGAGTAGAGTTGGGCGTTGTCCTCCGCGTAGGTCCGAACCGTGTCGCCGAAGGCCAACGGCACGGCGAAGTCCCACGGCCGGGTCTTCAGCACGGCCGGATCGGTGGACTTGGGGTCGTGGTTGAAGCCGTAGTGGGCGTGGGCCTGCGAACTCAGGCCCGTCAGATGGCCCATGTTGAGCGTCATCGGGTCGAACGGGATGGTGTCGCCGGTGGTGGTGTAGATCGGCTCCCCTCGCTGGTCGCGGAGCAGGCGGTTCTGGTTGCGGCGATCCAGGTCCACGAAGTCGTTCCCGATCGCGAGGCCCAGTTCGACGGGCAGCGGAGCCCCCGAGACGTACGGCGGATGCGGATCCTGCCCCTGATCGGCGCCCAGCCCCCGTTGGACGGTGGCGAAGGAGTCCACGCCGAGGACCGAGGCGGTCCCGTCCATCATCAGGAATTCCTTGAACGCTCGCGGCGTGAAGTCGTTCGGGCGGGGGTACCGGCGCAGGAACGCGGCGCGCAGCGACGTGTCGGCCAGGTGGGCGGCCTGCTGGTACAGCCAGCCGCGGAACCTAGCGAGATCGGCGTCCGAAACGCCGGGCAGGACGTCCGTTCCGACCGTGCGGCCGTCCGGGGTGCGCCGGGCCGCGAGCATGGCGTGCGGCATGATGTCGTGAACGAGGGTGCCGTACGCGAGGCCGGCGGCGGGGATCGCCAGCAGCGCGAGCAGCCCGAGGAAAGCCGGTTTGGCGCGGGGCATGGGACGGTAATGTTGGCACGGTCGCTTGCGCCGTGCCAGCGCTGGCCCATAGGTTGGCTGGCATGACCACACCGTTTCAGCCCGCGCGCGGCGACGGTCGCCGGCTCCTGGTCGTCGACGACGACGACGCGGTACTTCGGGGCCTCGCCAGCTACTTCGAGCAGCTTGGGTACGAGACGATCAAAGCCGCCACCGGCCGGGCGGGCATCACCGCGCACAGCAGCCACAATCCCGACGTCACCATTCTCGATTTGCGCCTGCCCGACATCGACGGCCTCCAGGTGCTCGAGGTGCTGCGGCAGAAGCGGGCGATGGTCGTGCTGCTGACGGGCTACGGCGACATCCCGACCGCCGTGCAGGCGATGCGGCTGGGCGCGGAGAACTTCCTGACCAAGCCGGTGGAGATGGACCACCTCGTCGCCACCATCGAGCGCGCGTTCGAGAAGGTCGAGTTGCGCAAGGAGAACGTGCAGCTTCGTGCGCTGCTGCCCACGCAGGGCAAGCGGGCCACCCAGGCGCTCGTCGCCGTGGCGCTCGTGGCCGGCGCGCTGTTTCTCGGCTGGGCGCTCGGCGGCGACAACGCCAAACGCCCGCTGCCGCCGGCCATCGCGCCGACGCAGCCGCTGCCGCTGACCCCGCAGGGGCGGCGCGTCGATTCGCTGCTGGCGGTTCCGACACCGGTGCCGCTGCCCGACAGCCTCGGCCGCCGCGGCGGCGTCGACACGACCCGGCCGTAACGCGGCTGGAACCTTTTGCGCCGGCCGGCCGTATATGGATCAGGGACGGCAGCGTCCCACGATCCGCCGTACGACGTTCCTCTTAACGTTCTTGCTCGCCGCCCGGCGAGCCGCGCGGATAGAGTTGGCGACCGGGATCGTAGCCCCTCAGGCTGCGGCCCCGGTCTTTTCTCGTTTGGCGCGCTAACTTAGCCCGATGGCGACGCCCGAAGTCTCCCTGCGCCGCACGCTCAGCCTCACCGACATCGTGCTGTTCAACATCACGGTGATCTTCAGCCTGCGCGGCATGGCGACGGCGGCCAAGATGGGCCCGGTCGCGGTGCTGCTGTGGCTCGTGGCGGTTGCCGCCTTTCTCGTTCCCCTCGGCCTCGCCGTGACCGAGCTGTCCACGCGCGACCCCGCGGTGGGCGGGCTGTACCGGTGGAGCCGCGCCGCATTCGGCGACCTGCCGGGATTCCTGTGCGGCTGGATGTACTGGGTCTCGAACGTGAGCTATCTGCCGACGCTGCTGCTGTTCCTGGCCGGCAACGTGGTGTACGTGTGGGGGCGCCCCGACATGGGTGAGATGCCCTCGTTCGTGTTGCCGGTGTGCCTGGTGGTGCTGTGGGTGACCGCGTACCTCAACGTGCGCGGCTGGACGGTCGGGCGGATCGTCACCAACCTGGGCGCCACGGCCAGCTGGGTGGCGGCCGCGCTCCTGATCCTCGCCGGCGCGATCGCCTTTTCGCGCGGCGGGGCCGCGACGCGTTTCACCTGGCATGCGGCCGCGGGCGCCGGCGTCGACCTGCGCACCCTCGGCTACTTCGGCACGCTGTCCTTTGCGCTGGCCGGGCTCGAGCTGGCGCCGGTCATGGGCGACGAGATCAAGAACCCGCGCCGCACTCTCCCGCGCGCCATTCTGATTTCCAGCGTCGTGATCGCGCTGCTGTACGTGATGGGGACGGTGGCGATTCTGGTCGCGGTCCCGCCGTCGGAAGTGAGCCCCATTTCCGGGGGCCTCGGCGCGGTGCAGGCCGTGGCGGGGCACGCCGGATGGGGCTGGTTGCCGAGCGTCGCTGCGGCGCTGGTCTCCTTTTCGGTCGTCGCGGGCGTGCTGGCGTGGCTGGGCGGCGTGGCGCGGCTGCCGTTCGCCGCCGGCATCGACCGCTTCCTGCCGGCGTCCATGTCGAAGCTGCACCCTCGCTACGCGACGCCGTACGTGTCGGTGTGGCTCCAGGCCGTGGTCACCACGGTGCTGGTCGTCGCGTCGCAGGCGGGTGCGAGCGTTCGCGAGGCGTATCTCATGCTGCTCGACATGACGATCATCCAGTATTTCGTGCCGTTCGTGTTCCTGTTCGCGTCGCTGCCGCGGCTGCGCCGCGCCGCCGACCCCGCGCACGTCATCCGCGTCCCCGGCGGCGCCGCGGGCCTGTGGGCGGTGACCCTGTTCGGCCTGGCGGCCACGGTCGGGACGTGCGTCACGGCGGTCATCCCGCCGCCGGACGTCGCGCATACCTTTCAGTTCGAGGCCAAGCTGTGGGGTGGCCTGATACTCTTCACGGCGCTGGGCTATGTGCTCTACTGGTGGTTCGGGGGATTCGAAACTGCGCACGCCGCGACGTGACTCGCTGCCGGGCGCGGCGGCGCTGCGCGCCGCGATCGTCGTGGCCGGGGCCGCGCTTGCGCTCGGGTGCCGCAACCAGGACGCCCGCGCGCCGAGCCCGCCGACCTACCGCTGGCCGCAGGACTTCGCCTACAAGGTCGACTTCGTCTCCGACGCGCAGGCCAACGGGCACGTCGTGCTCCATTACGCCGAATCGCGCGTCACGCACTTCGCGGTCCGCGAGGACGAATCGTACCTGGTGACGCACGACAGCATCCTCCGCACCAGCAACGTGCCGGGCGGCCCGCTCCAGCTGGTCGGGAACGATCCGGACGATACGCTGGCGTGGTTCCTCCGCGTCGGACCGTTAGGCGAGCTGCGCGACATGCAGCTGGGTTGCGACCCGGACGTGCCGCAGTGCCGCGCCGTCCTGCCCTCGAGCCTGCCCTTCGAGCTCCGCCGGATCATCCCGCGGCTCTCGCCCTGGCCGGTGCCCCGCGGCTCGGCGTGGGTCGATACGCTGACCTACAACGACTCGGGCCGGCCCGGCGGCACCCGCGGCCAGGTCGTCACCCGCTACCACGTGCAGCGCGACACCGTCGTCGCGGGCCGAACCTGCTGGATGGTGGCCTGGGAATCGGTGCGGCAATCGTACGAGGCGTCGGCCGCCGGAAGCCTGCGGGAGGAACCGCCGGTCCAGGAGAACGGCGTGACGTTCGTGGACATGCACCGGCTGATGCCGGTGTTCTCGATGTGGGCCGGCGTGGCGATGGCCGGGCCGCTGATGCGCTCCGCGGGCGCCACCGAGGCCGGCTACCGCGGACGGGCCTACCTGGAAGGCTCGGTGTTCGATTCGCTGGTCAACGCAAGTGACCGGCGAGTCTCGTCGAGTCTAGTAGGGAAGCACGGCCTCGACTTGCTCGAGGTCGACTCGCATGGTCTCGCCGCTGTCGCGACGCCGGACCTCCACGAATCGCTTCCCGTTTTCGTCGTACCAGGTGCGCGGCTGCACTTCGATCTGCTCCCCGGCAAGGGAAATGCGTACGACTCCCTTGAGGAGCATGGCCGCCTCAAGCTTGCTCTGAACGCCTGAAGTGCGGGGGGAACCGGTCGGCAGGTGCATCCGTTTCGCCCTCGATTCTGAGTTCGTCGTAATCTGGACCCGGCAACCTTAGATTCGCCGCCGCCCCGGGTCGGTGAGGCGGGTCACCGACGATTTCCCGTTTGACGGCCGGCTCGCCATTTTACGGGACGATGCCTCGACTCGCGATCGTGCAGTTCCGGCCCGGCAAGGGCGAGCTGGCCGAGAACCTGGGCCGCATCGGGAGTCTGCTAGGCAGCCTGGCCGAACGGAAGCAGCCGCCCGACCTGCTGCTGTTCCCGGAGGCCGCCCTGACGGGGTACCTGCTGGAGGGCGGTGTCCGCGACCTCGCCCTGCCGGCCGGCGACCTGATGGACCGGCTCCAGGCGATGCACCGGGCGGCCAAGGCGCCTCCGGTAGACGTGGCGCTGGGGTTCTACGAGAAGCACCGCGGCACGCTCTATAACTCGGTGCTCTACGGGGCACTGGGCGGCCCGGACGCCGGGCTGATCCACGTTCACCGCAAGCTGTTCCTTCCCACCTACGGCGTGTTCGACGAGGAGCGCTTCGTCGAACCCGGCCTGGTGCTCCGCGCGTTCGACACGCGGTTCGGCCGCCTCGGCATGCTCATCTGCGAGGACGCCTGGCATGCGCTCACACCGACGATCCTCGCGCTTCAGGGCGCGCAGCTCGTGCTGATCCCATCGGCGTCGCCGGCGCGGGGGACCCAGCCCCTCGAGGAGACGGTGTCGCGGCCGGCGAACGTGTCCCGCTGGGAGCGGATCGCGCGGTACGTCGCCGAGGAGCACGGGGTGTGGGTGGCCGTCTCGCAGCTGGTGGGGTTCGAGGGCGGCAAGGGGTTCGCGGGCGGCTCGGTCGTGGCCTCGCCGCGGGGCGACGTGGTGGCGCGGGGGCCGCTGTGGCAGGAAGCGGAGATCGAGACGCTGGTCGATTTCGAGGAGGTGGGCCGCGCGCGGGCCGACCTGCCGCTGCTGGCCGACCTGCAGACCAAGCTGCCCCATCTGCTCCGCTCGCTGGAGCTGGGCGCGTCGGGCGGTGCGCGGGACACGGTGCGCGGTGCGCGCGATGAAGCCACGCGCACCGCGGACCGCGCCCCGGCCTCGCCTGTTTCCCAGCCGGACCCCATGCAGTTCGACGCACCGCTGGTCGAGCGCTGGCTGGTCGAGTTCCTGCGCGAGGAAGTCACGCGGCGCCGGGCTTTCGAGAACGTCGTGGTCGGCCTGTCGGGCGGCGTGGACAGCGCGCTGGTCGCGCACCTGGCCGCCAAGGCGTTCGGCCCCGAGCACGTGTACGGCTTCGCGCTGCCCTATCGCACGTCGAGCCCGGAGTCGCTGGCCCACGCGCGGCTGGTGGCGGAGCGGCTCGGCATCCACTTCCGCGTAGTGGACATCTCGGCCGCGGTGGACGGCTATCTCCAGGCGGCCGAGCCGGAGGCCGACCCGTCGCGCGCCGGCAACGTCATGGCGCGGGAACGGATGATCGTCCTGTTCGACCAGTCGGCCAAGCTCAAGGCATTGCCGTTAGGCACCGGGAACAAGACCGAGCGGCTGCTCGGCTACTTCACCTGGCACGCCGACGACTCGCCGCCCATCAACCCGATCGGCGACCTGTTCAAGAGCCAGGTCTGGCAGCTGGCGCGCCACATGAGGGTGCCGGCCGAGATCGTGGACAAGCCCGCCACCGCCGACCTGGTCAAGGGCCAGACCGACGAGGGCGACCTCGGCATCGCCTACCCGAGGGCCGACCTCATCCTGTACTGGCTGCTGCGCGGCTTCCGGTCCGAGGAGATTCAGCGCCACGGCTTCACGGCCGCCGAGGTGCGGCTGGTGGAGCGGCGGCTGGAGTCCACGCACTGGAAGCGCCGCATGCCGACGGTCGCCATGCTCAGCCCCACGGCGATCGGCGAGTACTACCTCCGCCCGGTGGACTACTGATGGAAGGCAAGGCGCCGCGTCTCTCGCACACCACCATCGCCGAGCTGATGATGCCGCACATGGCCAACGTGCTCGGCAACGTGCACGGCGGCGAGTTGCTCGGCATGATGGACCGCGTCGCGGCGGTGAGCGCGATCCGCCACGCGCAGAAGCCGTGCGTCACGGTGTCGGTGGACCGGGTGCACTTCCGCGAGCCGATCCACGTCGGCGAGCTGGTGACCATGTTCGCGAGCGTGAACTACGCGCACCGCACGTCCATCGAGGTCGGCATCCGCGTCGAGGCGGAGAACATCCTCACCGGCGCCAGGCGTCACACCAACTCCTGCTATCTCACCTACGTCGCCATCGACGCCGCGGGGCGCCCGGTCGAGGTGCCGCCCGTCGTCCCGGAAACGGACGAAGAGCGAGCCCGTTACCGGGATGCCGAGCTGCGGCGCCAGCAGCGGATCGCCGAGCTCAAGAGCAAACGCGCGCCGTGAAGCCCGAGCGGGTCGTCCTGGTGCTCTCGGGCGGCGGCATGAAGGCGATGGCGCACATCGGCGTGCTCCGGGCGCTCCAGGAAATGGGTCGCTCGCCCGCCGAGATCGTGGCCGCGTCGGCCGGCGCGCTGGTGGGCGCCCTGTGGGCCGGCGGCATGCCCTACGAGGAGATGGTGCGGAAGGCGTGCGGCATCACGCGGCGGGAACTCTACCAGGTCAACCGGGCGGCGCTGCTGCTCCGGGGTGTGGGCGCCGGCAGCGTCGTTAAGCCGGACCCGCTGCGCGCGTTCCTGGCGCGGACGCTGCCGGAGCAGCGGTTCGACCGGCTCGAGCTGCCGCTGCGGATCGTCGCGACGGACATCGACGCCGGCGTCGAAGTCATGTTCGGAGCGGGCGGCCGCACCGATTGTACCGTGGCCGAAGCCGTGTACGCGTCCATGGCGCTGCCGCTGTTCCTCCCGCCGGCGGTCATCGGCGGGCACCGCTTCGCGGACGGCGGGCTGGTGGCGGTGCTGCCGCTCGACCCGGCGCGGCGGGTGCCGGCCGACCTCGTCGTGGCGGTGGACGTCGGCCCGGTCGCGCCGGCGCCGCCCCCGATGATCGCGGCGGCTCCGCCGCTCATCGCCGCGTATGAGCGCGCGAACAGCATCCTGATGGCCGAGCAGCGCGCGCGGCAGGTCGAAGCGTGGCACGCCGACCCCTCGCGCGCCCGGTTGGTGCTGGTCGAGCCGGCGGTGGATCCCTACGGGACCTTTGCGTTCGACCGCACGGTTGATTTCATTGAAGCTGGCTACCGCGCCGCGCACGCGGCGATGGCGGGACTCCTGAGGGCAAGATGACCACGACCGATGCTCGCGTCTTCACCGTCACGATGGCGAACCGCGCGTTGCCGCTGGTGCGGCGGATCGTGGCCGACATCGTGCAGGAGTATCCGCGCTGGCGGGAGCTGGTGGCCCGCTACGAGCTGCTGTCGGCCGGCGCGCGGCCCGAGTGGGGCGAGTCGTCGGACATGCAGCACGTGCACCGCGAGATCGAGAGCTTCGCCGAGCGCATCGAGGGTTACCGCAAGGAGCTCGAGCAGGTCGGCTGCCAGCTGAAGGACGCCGAGACGGGGCTGGTGGACTTCTACGGCCTGCACGAAGGGCGGCTGGTGTGCCTGTGCTGGCGCAACGGCGAGGACCGCGTGGCCCACTGGCACGAGGTCGAGGCCGGCTTCGCGGGCCGGCAGCCGATCACGCCGGAGTTCGCCGCCGCCGAGGACGTCGAGTGATCCTCTACCTGCACTGGTTAGGCTGGGCCGTCTGGCTGGGCGCGCAGCTGACGTTCATGGTGTGGGGCCCGGCCGTGAAGGACGCGCCGCTCGCGACGTGGGCGCACACCTGGGACACGCTGTCGAAGGTGCAGCGCTGGATCGTGGCGCCCGGCTGCGCGGTCGCGACGCTGACCGGCATCGTGCTGTCCATGGAGTACGCGCAGCCCGGCGCGGTGGCCGAGGGCTCGTCGGTGGTGATCATGCAGATCCTCGGCCTGCTGGCGGCGGTGCTGACGATCGTGCTCGCCACGCCGCTGGCGAACCGGATGGCCTACCTCGCGGCGCGCAGCGCCGAGACCGGCGCCAGGGATGCGCGCGCCGAGCCGGCACGCAAGAAGCTCGCGCTGGTCTCCTCGGTGTCCGGGGCGCTCATCCTCGTGACGCTGTACGTTGCCGCGCTGAAGCCCTGAGCGCGTAGCGGCAGTCCATCCGCACGGGACACGCGGCGCACCTCGGCGCCCGCGCCGTGCAGAGCAGCGCACCGAGCTCCATCAACGCCTGGTTGAACGTCCACGCCGCGCGCCCGCGGCGGGGCTGCAGCGCCTGCGCGAGCGCCCGCAACGCCGCGGGCGGGCGCCGCCGGCCGAAGTAACGGGTCAGCACCCTGGCCACGTTGGTGTCCACGGCCGCCGCCGCGCGCTCGAAGGCGAAGCAGGCCACGGCGCCCGCGGTGTAGGGGCCGACGCCGGGTAACGCGATGAGGTCGCCTGGCGTCTCGGGCAGCCGGCCGTCGTGGCTCTTGACGACCGCTTGCGCCAGGCGGCGCAGGTTCGCGGCGCGCCGGTAATAGCCGAGACCGTCCCACGCCTCGCGGACGGCGGCCGGCCGCGCGCGCGCCAGGTCGGCGAGCGTCGGGTAGGCGGCCAGGAAGCGCGGGTAGTACTCGAGCACCCGGGACACCTGCGTCTGTTGAAGCATGACCTCCGAGACGAGCACCGCGTACGGGTCGCGGGTGCGCCGCCACGGCAGGTCGCGGCCGGCGCGGCGGAACCAGGCCGTGAGGCGGCGGTGGAACGAACGGCGATGCTTCGGGGTGGACGCGTAGGGCATTGACGGGTGAGAATATAGCGGTGACGCATTCGGCTGAAGGCACCTACAAGCTTCCGCTCTCGCTCCGGGCGCCGCGGTTCCTCGGCCGGCCGGTAGTCCGGTTTCTCGCGCACCTGGGCCGCTTCGGCATGCTGTTCGTCGAGCTGGCGCGGGCGCTGCCCGACTGGCGCACGTGGCTCCCGCGCGCGATCGAACAGTGCGAGAACGTGGGCTACGGCAGCCTGTTTATCGTCGTCCTGACGGCGGGCTTCGCCGGCGCGGTGACGGCGATCCAGGCCGGCTATCAGTTCACGGGATCGGTGCCGCTGTACTACATGGGCGCGGTCGTCGCCGAGAGCATCATTCTCGAGCTGGGCCCCGTGCTGACGGCGTTCATCCTGGCGGGCCGGATCGGCGCGCGTTACGCCGCCGAGCTGGGCACGATGCGCGTCACGGAGCAGATCGACGCGCTCGAATCGCTCGGCCGGAACCCGGCGTCGCACCTCGTGTTGCCGCGCGTGATCGCCGGGCTGCTGATGGTGCCCGCGCTGGTCGTGGTCGCCGACATCGCGGGCCTGCTCTCCGGGTGGGTGGCCGTCAAGAGCACGCTCCACGTCTCCAACCAGGACTTCATCTACGGCACGCGCTACTTCTTCCGCAGCTTCGACCTGTGGTACTCGGTGATCAAGGCCGAGGTCTTCGGCGCTGTGGTGACCGTCGTGCCCTGCTACGTGGGCTTTACCGCCGAACAGGGGGCCGAGGGTGTCGGCAATGCCGCCACCACGGCCGTGGTGTGGTCGTCGGTGATGATCCTGTTGCTCGATACCGTGCTGGCGAAGCTCCTGTTGCCGACATGATCAAGCTGGTCGACGTGCACAAGTCCTTCGGGAGCCACGTCGTGCTGGACGGCGTGAACTTCGCCGTGAATACCGGGGAGACCGTGGCGTTGCTGGGCCCGTCGGGAACCGGGAAGAGCGTGCTCCTGAAGCACATCATCGGACTGCTCAGGCCCGACCGCGGCGACGTCCTGGTGGACGGCGCGTCCGTGCCGCACATGGGCCGCGACGAGCTGACGGCGCTGCGGCGGAAGATCGGCTACGCCTTTCAAATGGGGGCGCTGTTCGACTCCATGCCGGTGCGCGAGAACATCCGGCTGGGCATCACCGACGACGCGCTCTATCGCGACCCGGCGTACTGCGCCCAGCGCGTCGCGGAATGTCTGGCCCTCGTGAACCTGGAGCCCGGGGTCGCCCGGCTGATGCCCGGGCAGCTCTCGGGCGGGATGCGCAAGCGCGTCGGGATCGCCCGAGCCATCGCGGGGCACCCGACGTACCTTCTCTACGACGAGCCGACGTCGGGACTCGATCCGGTGAACGCCGACGCGATGGACGCGCTCATCGAGCGCCTCCAGAAAGAACTGCACGTGACGAGCGTGGTGGTGTCGCACGATGTCCGGGGCTCGTTCAAGGTCGCGGACCGGATCGCCCTGCTGGACGGCGGCCAGATCCGCAAGGAGGGCACGCCGGAGCAATTCATGGAGGCGAAAGACGAGGTGGTGCGCAGGTTCCTGGAGCGCGACTTCGAGGTACTCGAGGCGGAGGCCTGATGGAGCTGCGCTACCGTCGCGAGGTGCTGGTGGGCCTGCTGCTCATCGTCGCGACCGTCGGGTTCGTGCTGCTGATGCTGTGGCTCAAGGGCAAGCCGTTCCGCTCCGGCCGCATCGTGTCGGCGGAGTTCGCCGACGTCGGCGGGCTCAAGGAGGGCGACCAGGTCCACGTCGCGGGCGTGACGGTCGGGTCGGTGCAGGACATCGTGCTCGACCCGTCGCTCCACGTGCGGGTCGTCATGGACCTCCAGCAGGGGCCGCTGCCTCACGCCGATGCGCGGTTCACGGTGCGCGCGCTCGACCTGCTGGGCGCGCGCTACGTCGATTACGCACCGGGCTCCGCGGCGGCGATGCTGACCCCGGGGACCGTGGTGCAGGGCTACGAGGAGCCGCAGCTGGCCGACATGACCACCAGCCTGGCCGACCAGGGCCGCCAGGTCCTGGCCAACGCCGCCGACGTGCTCGGGCCCACGACCGCACGGGAGCTGCACGAGACCTTCGCGCAGGCGCAGCGCACCCTCACCGCGCTCCAGCGGGCCGGCACCCAGCCGTCGGACACCCTGATCGCGGCGCTGCGGGAGCTGGTGCGTATCGGCCACCGGCTGGACCTGTTGATCGAGCGAGCCTCCGACCCTACGGTAGAGACCATGCAGAACCTCCAGCAGATGAGCGGCAACCTCGCCGCGATCACCCAGACGTTGAATCACACCTCGGCGACACTGGATTCGGTGGTGGCGCGGGTCAACGAGGGGCACGGCACCGTCGGCCAGCTGCTGAACGACACCACCACGCTGTCCGAGGTGCGCCGCACCAACCAGGCCCTGTACGACCTGATCACCGACTTTCGCGAGCATCCGCACAAGTACGTCAACGTGAGGGTCTTCTAGCCTGCTCGCCGTCTGCTTTCTCGGCACCTCGGCCGCGCGGCCGACGGTCGAGCGGAACGTCAGCGCGCTGGTGGTCACCCGCGAAGGCGAGAGCCTGCTGTTCGACTGCGGCGAAGGCACCCAGCGGCAGATGATGCGCTACGGCGCGAGCTTCGCCCTGGCGGACGTGTTCTTCACCCACTTCCACGCCGACCACCTGTTAGGCATCGTCGGGCTGGTGCGCACGCTCGGTCTCCAGGGCCGCACCGAGCCGATGCGGATGTTCGGGCCCCGCGGCGCCAAACGCGTCCTCCAGAGCGCGCTCGGCCTGGGCGTGGAGCGCACGCCCTTCGAGATCGACGTCGTCGAGCTGGAGCCCGGCGCCATGCTGGCCCGCGGCGGCGAGTATCACCTCGAGACGTTCGGCGTGGACCACGGCGCGCCCGCGCTGGGCTACGCGCTGGTCGAGAAGCAGCGGCTGGGCCGGTTCGACCCCGAGGCGGCCCGCGCCGCCGGCGTGCCGGAAGGGCCGCTGTGGGGGAAGCTCCAGCGCGCGCAGACCGTGACGCTCGACGACGGACGCGCCGTGTCGCCCGAGGGCATCGTCACGCAGCCCCGTCCCGGCCGCCGCCTGGTCATTTCTGGGGACACCCGGCCGTGCCGGGCCACCATCGAGGCGGCACACGGCGCCGACCTGCTGGTCCACGAGGCGACGTTCGGCGAGGAGGAGAAGGCGCGCGCGCTCGACACCGGGCATTCCACGGCGCGCGAGGCCGCCGAAGTGGCGAGGGAGGCGGGCGTGCGGCGGCTGGCGCTCACTCATCTGTCGGCCCGGTACTCGCGCGATGCGACCGAGCTGCTCGCGGAGGCCAAGGAGGTCTTTCCGGAGACCGTCGTGGCCAAAGACGGGCTGGAGCTCGACGTGCCGTTTCCCGCGTAGTTGAGCGGGGAGGGCGGCGCGGCTAGCTTTCCGGCCCGGAATTGGGGCTGTAGCTCAGCTGGGAGAGCGCCTGGATCGCACCCAGGAGGTCAGGGGTTCGAGCCCCCTCAGCTCCATGTACCATCGAAGCATTGCCCCTTGGTGTAATTGGCAACACGCCTGACTCTGGATCAGGAGAGTCCTGGTTCGATCCCAGGAGGGGCAACTGCGAGGGGCCGCCGACCGGCGGCCCCTTCGTCGTTTCGATAGTGTGGTTCGATGGGCCACTCAGCGTTCGATCCTGGCCATGTTCCCAGCGTCGTGGCGCTCGCCGGCGGCGACCGTGAGGTCGTTCAGCCGTTCGATGTGCGCTGCGCTCAGCTCGACGCGGTCGGCGGCGGTGTTCTCCTCGACGCGGGCGACCCGCTTGGTGCCGGGGATCGGGGCGATATCGTCGCCCTGGGCGAGCAGCCAGGCCAGAGCTACTTGTGCCGGTGTGGCACCAGCCTCGGCCGCAACGGCCTTTACTTCGTCGACTATGCGCAGGTTGCGCTTGAAGTTCTCGCCGGTGAAGCGCGGGTTGGTCTTGCGCCAGTCATCGTCGGAGAGCTGCTCGGGCGAGTGGATCTCACCGGTGAGGAAGCCGTGGCCGAGCGGCGAGTAGGGAACGAATCCGATGCCAAGGTCGCGCAGCAACGGCAGCAGTTCGGCCTCCGGGTCACGGGTCCACAGAGAGTACTCGGTCTGTAGCGCGGCGACCGGGTGCACGGAGTGGGCGCGACGGATCGTTGCGGGGCCGGCCTCGGACAGGCCAATGTGTCGGACCTTCCCCTGGGTGACCAGCTCGGTCAGAGCGCCGACGGTGTCCTCGATAGGGGTATTGGGATCCACCCGGTGCTGGTAGTACAGGTCGATGTGGTCGGTGCCGAGCCGCTTCAGCGAGCCTTCAACCGCGGCACGGACGTTCGATGGGCTGCTGTCGAGGACGCCTGGGCCACCACCGGAATGCGAGACCAAGCCGAACTTCGTCGCCAACACGACCTGGTCGCGGCGACCCTTGATTGCGCGGCCGACGAGCTCCTCGTTGGTGTAGGGACCGTAGATCTCGGCAGTATCGATGTGGGTGACGCCCAGTTCGAGTGCGCGGTGGATAGTGCGGATGGACTCGGCGTCGCTGCCGGAGCCGATGTTGTAGTAGCCGGCCATCGACATGGCGCCCAGTCCTATGCGGGAGACGTCGAGTCCACCAATTGAGATGTGCTTCATGGCGATGTGCCTCCATTCTTTCAGTGATTGCTGCTTCTGACCAAGACCTGCTGCCGCGACCTACCTTGCGCATTCCTGCTCCAGCGCCCGGAAGGATGGTAAGGCGCTCCGCCTGAAGAGTCTCTGCCGGATCGTGGACAACTCTTGCCTATTCCTCCACGCGTCTGGAAGAACGGTCAAGGCGGCACTATCGTGGAGGCGTGGTGAACAGATCCTCTACGCATCGGGAACGCGCTGCGACGAGATCCCATCGCGGTCGATCCGACTCGGCGGAACACTCCCAGGAAGCCGCGCTCGGCGAAGCCCTAAGACGGGATCTGGTGAAGGTGCTTCAGCGCCGGACGGCTACTGAGGGGCGGAGCGAGACGGCGATCCCGGAGCTGAAGTTCTATCGGTATTCCCAACCGACCGAACCCGTGAACATCCTTATGGAGCCGGCGGTCTACGTTGTGGTCCAGGGGCGGAAGCACGTGACGGTGGGCGACGAAACGTACATCTACGATCAGTCACAGTACCTGGCTGTCTCGGTGGACGTACCGGCTGTCGGGAGGGTTTTCGAAGCGAGTCCGGAAAAGCCCTACCTCTGCATGACGCTCACCGTGGACCCGCGAGATCTCGCGGCACTCATCGTGGAAACGAGGCGGCAAGCACCCCGCGACGATCACGACGGACGAGCCCTCTACCTGAGCACCCTACGGGCTCCTCTGCTCGATGGGTTCCTCCGCCTCGTGCGGCTCCTCGATACGCCTGAAGACATCTCGGTGCTTGCGCCGCTCGTCCTGCGGGAGCTCCACTACCGGCTTCTCCAGAGCGAGCAGTTTGGACGTTTGGCTCAGATGGCGATCGGTGACGGCCGACTGCGCCGCGTCTCGGGGGCGATTGGCTGGATCAAGGAGCACTTCGCGGAACCGCTTCAGATCGAGGCGCTCGCGAAGCAGGTCAACATGAGCCCTTCGGCGCTGCACCACTCCTTCAAGGCGGCCGTGGCCATGAGCCCGGTCCAGTACCAGAAGCATTTGCGGCTGCAGGAGGCTCGTCGCCTGCTTCTGGCTGACACGACGAGCGCGGAGGCGGTCGCCTACGAGGTCGGGTACGCAAGCCCGTCTCAGTTCAATCGCGAATACGTCCGGCTGTTTGGCCAGCCACCGCGTCGAGACGCCGTGCGGTTGCGTGCGGCAGCGTCTGATATAGGTCAGAGCGCGTAACACACCGCAGCGCTGAGTCGTCTGTGTCTGTTTCTGTGTCAGTGAGGGGTGTCAAAGGCCTACTTCGAGGGCTTTCAACTCCGGCAGCGGACGACACGAACTCGCGGTTTGACAACCTTTTGCCGGCCTTGGCCTGACTAACGAGTCAGGCTCTGGATCAGGAGAGTCCTGGTTCTCCCGGCCTCGGGCGCTCGCGCTGCTCGCGCTCGATCCCGCTCGCGCTCGATGCTCGCGGTGCGCGGACAAAGACGAGGATTTCTGTCGGCGTTTGGTGCTGGCGGGCGGAACCAAATTCAAGCGCCGCGTGTTTCACGACGATCCATGACAGACTTATCCCAAGTAAGCGGCTTACCGACCCGCAGGCAGTTCCTCGGCACGGCCGCGGCGGCGCTCGCGGCTTCGGCTCTCGCAGCGTGCGGCGCCTCGGTCGCGGGGCCCACGTCGTCCGTCCAGGGACCCTCGCAGGTGACGATTCCACTCATGGACGTCGGCGCGACCGTCGCCGTGAACGGCGTCGGCCCCGGCGGCCAGGGCCTGGCCGTCACGCGCGAGTCGGCCACCTCGGTGATCGCCGTCTCGCGCCAGTGCACCCATGCGGGATGCACCCTCGCGCTGCCCGCCGCCGGCTCGAGCGACCTGTCATGCCCGTGTCACGGCTCACTGTTCAGTTTGGATGGCACGGTGTTGCGCGGCCCCGCGGTCACGTCGCTGCGCTCGTTTGCCGCCGTCATCGATACGGCGAACAGCCAGGTAGACATCACCAACGCGTAGGAGGTGACCGTGCTGCACCTGCTGTGGGCCCTCGCCACCGCCGCGTCGGCGAGCCCCGGCATCACGCGCGACACCGGCCTGGTCGACACAGCGACGCGCGCCGGCGCCGCCGGCACGGCCAGCGCCCCGCCGCTCGCGTTGCCGCCGGTCGTCACACGGCCACCAGCCGCGCCGCCCGTCGTCGAGTATGGCCCGCGGATCGCCGCACCGCTCGCGCCCATGGGCCCGGCGCTGTTCCTCGCCGACAGCGGCCGGCAGCGCCCGCGCGCCTTCGAGTACAGCGACGCCTACTACACGCGCCTGGAAATCCACAAGATCGCGAGCTACGCGACCATCCCGCTGTTCGCCGCCGAGTACGTGCTCGGCTCGAAGCTGTACAGCAATCCGCCGGGGTCGCGCTCCACGCTCGACGCGCACCGGTACGTCGCGCTCGGCGTCGCGGGCCTGTTCGCGGTCAACACGGTGACGGGCGCGTGGAACCTGTGGGACAGCCGGCACGACCCCAACGGCCGGACTCGGCGCTACCTCCACGCCGGCCTGATGTTCCTCGCCGACTGCGGCTTCGTCGCTACCGGAGCGACCGCGCCGGGCCGGCGCCGCATCCTGTACGGCGGCCAGGCCGTGAATCTCAGCACCCACCGCGCCATCGCCATCGCCTCGATGAGCACGGCGCTCGCCTCGTACACCATGATGCTGCTCTGGAAGAAGTGACCATGACGCCGACGGTTGACACGGGGCTCATCGCGCGGTGGGCGCACCTCTACGCCGACCACGCGCAGCTGAGCGCGGCGATCATGTTCGCGCATCTCTCGGGCGTGCTGGTCGCCGGGGGGCTTGCGCTCGCGGCCGACCGCGCGTCGCTCGCGCTCGAGGCCGGGAGCGGGTCGCTGGTCGCGGAGATCGCGCGCCTGAAAACCGTGCACGCGTGGGTGATCGGTGGCCTCGCGCTCACCGTCGCCACCGGCGGCCTCCAGCTGCTCTCCGACCTGCACACGTACCTCACTTCGTGGCTGTTCTGGACGAAGATGGGCCTGATCGCGGTGCTGCTGCTGAACGGCTGGGTGCGCCTCAGAGCCGAACGCGGCATCGAGTCCGGCGACGTGGAGCCGCACTTCCGGCGGTTTCGCCGGACCTCGCTCGCCAGCGTGATGCTGTGGTTCGCCGTGCTGCTCGCCGGCTCCTTCCTCACCACGGTGTCCTGACCGTGCACGAGCCGAGAATGCCCGTGCGCGACGGCGAGGCGTGCGAGGGCTGCGGCCTGCTGGCGCGGCGCGCGTTCCTGGCCGAAGGCGCGGCGATCGCCGCCGGCCCGGCGCGGGCGGCGGCGCTGAGCATCACCCGGGTGGGCGTCCTCCGGCGCGCCGGCAACGACCTCACGTATCCCATTCCCGCGCAGGACGGGGCGCAGATCGACCACGACAACCAGGTGATCGTGGTGCGCTACGAAGCGAAGGCGTACGTCTTCAACCTGGCGTGCCCGCACCAGAACACCGCGCTGCGCTGGCAGCCGGAGGACAACCAGTTCCAGTGCCCGCGCCACCATTCGCGCTACACGCCCGACGGCGAGTTCGTCTCGGGGCGCGCCACGCGCGGCATGGACCGCTTCGCCGTGCGCAAGGACGGTACCAACATCGTTGCCGACATCGCGACGTTGTACCGGCAGGACCAGGATCAGGCGCAGTGGGACGCCGCGTTCATCGCGGTCTGAGACGCGCCGTGGCCCGGGCCCGCTGACCGGCGGGCTTGCGCCGCCGCCGCACGCCGCCTACACTCCACTCACCTGATGAGTGGAGAGCCCGTGGACCGCACCCCGCCCGAGATGCTCCAGGGCACGGTGGACATCCTGATCCTCCGCGCCCTCGCCTGGGATTCGATGCACGGCTACGCCATCTCGGCCTGGCTCGACGCGCGCAGCGGCGGCGTGCTCGCCGTCAACGGCGCGGCGCTCTACCAGGCGCTGCACCGGCTCGAGCATCGGCGCTGGATCGCGGCGTCGTGGGGCCGCTCGGAGAACAACCGCAAGGCCAAGTACTACACGCTCACGCCTCCGGGCCGCGCCCGGTTGCGCGCCGAATCCGACGCGTGGCGCCGCTACGCCGCGGCGGTGACCAGCGTGCTGAGCCCGGCCTGAGCCGATGCCGCGCCCCACGTCCCGCCTGTTCCCATTCCTGTCGCGCTCCAGGCGGCAGATCGCGCGGGAAGTGGACGCCGAGTTGGCGTTCCACCTGGAGATGCGCGTCGAGGAGCTGACGCGCGCGGGCCTGGCGCCGGATGCGGCGCGGCGCGCGGCGCGCGAGGAGTTCGGCGACCTCGAGTTCACCCGCGCCTACTGCCGCGGCCTCGACGAGCGCACTGAACGCGCGGCGCGGACATCAGGCGCGCTGACCGAGCTCGGCCAGGACCTGCGGCACGCGTGGCGGACCATCCGCCGCAGCCCGGGCTACGCCGCCGCGGCGCTGCTGACCCTGGTGCTCGCCGTCGGCGCCAACACGGCGGTCTTCAGCGTGACCCGCGCGGTCCTGCTGCGGCCGCTGCCGTACGGGTCGCCCGGCTCGCTGGTGTCGCTGGTCGAGAGCAGCCCATCGTACCCGGGCGGGCTCGACGTGATCTCGACGCCGAACTTCGCCGACTATCGCGCGGCGCAGCGCGGCCTGACGGGCCTGGCGGCGTCCGACGGCCGGTCGGTGACGTGGCGGCCGGCGAGCGGCGACCCGGAGCTGCTCGACGCGTTGTCCGTCACCACGAACACGTTCGACCTGCTCGAGGTCCGCCCACTGCTCGGCCGCGGCTTCAGTGCGGCGGACAGCGCGGCGGGCGCGCCCCCGGTGGCGGTGCTGTCGTACGACTTCTGGCGCAACGCGCTGGGCGGGGCGCCCGGTGTCGTCGGCACCACGCTTACGCTCAACGACCTGCCCTACACCGTCGTCGGCGTCATGCCGCGGGACTTTACCCTGGGGCAGGACGCGGCGCTGTGGACGCCGCTCGACCTCGCCCGCGACCTGGCACACCCGGAAATCACCCGCAAGCAGTTCCACCTGCGCGCCTTCGCGCGCCTCAAGCCGGGTGTGTCGCTGGCCCTTGCGCGCGCGGATCTCCAGGCGATCTCGCGCCGTCTTGCGGCGCAGTACCCCGAGGCGGATCGCGGCCGGGTCGTGGACCTGGTGCCGCTGCGCACCGCGCTCGTCGGCGACCTCGCCACGCCGGTGCTGCTGGTGCAGCTGGCGACCGGGCTGCTGCTGCTCTTGGCGTGCGCCAACCTCGCGAACCTCACGCTCGCCCGCGCGGTCGCGCGGCGCCGGGAGCTGGCCGTGCGCGCGGCGCTCGGCGCCGGGCGCTGGCGCCAGGTCCGCCTGCTGCTGGCCGAGTCGCTGCTGCTCGCGGTGGCGGGCGGCGGGCTCGGCATCGCGCTCGCGGTGGCCGGGACGCCGCTGCTGCTCGGCCTGGAGCCCGGCGCGCTGCCGCCGCTCTTCCCGGTGCGGCCCGACCCGGTGGTGCTCGCGATCGGCGTGCTCCTCGCGCTCGCCACGGGCGTCGTGTCCGGGCTCGTCCCGGCGCTCGGCGCGGCGCGCGCCGACCTGCAGGCGTCGCTCAAGGAGAACGGCCGAGCGGCGGCCGGCGGCGTGTCCGGGGAGCGATTGCGGCGGATCCTCGTGGCGGTGCAGGTGGGCGTCGCTGCGGTGCTGCTCGTGGGCGCCGGACTGCTGGCTCGGAGCTTCGCCCGTCTCACGCGCGCGCCGCTCGGGTTCGAGCCGGACCACGTGCTCACGGCCGAGGTGCGGGTGAGCGGCGAGCGCTACGACGATCCCGCGCTCGTCAACCGCTTCTACGACCAGGTGCTCGGCGCGCTCGGGCACGATCCGGGCGTCGTGGCGGCGGGCGCGACGATGAAGCTGCCCACGCGCGGGTGGATCACCAGCAACCTCGTGGTCGAGGGCGAGCCCAACGATCCGACGCGCCCCAACGACATCGGCTATCTCCTGGTGCGGGGCGACTACTTCAAGGCGATCGGCGTCCCGCTCATCGAGGGCCGCTTCTTCGACGACGAGGACACGCCGAACGGCGTGGGCGCGGTGCTGATAAACCAGGCGGCCGCGCGCGCCTACTTCCCACGCCTCGATCCGGTGGGGCGGCGCATCCGGCTCGGACCCGACCCCTCGGCGGCCTGGTCGGTGGTGGTCGGCGTGGTGGGCGATGTGCGCGAGCAGGGCTTCGACGTGCCGGCGGCGCCGGCGGTGTACCCCGATCACGTCCAGAACACGTGGTGGCGCTCGCTGATTCTGACGGTGCGGACCCGCGGCGACCCGCTCCGGGCGGAGCCGCTGGTGCGCGCGGCGGTGCACGACGCGGATCCGACGCTCGCGCTCCGCGCCGTCCGCACCCTGGACGAGGCGTTAGGCTCCAACCTCGCCGCTCGCCGGTTCGCGTTGTGGCTGGTGCTGTGCTTCGCGGGGGTGGCCCTGGCGCTGGCGGCGGTGGGCACGTACGGCGTGCTGGCCTTCACGGTGAGCAGCCGGACCCGCGAGTTCGGCGTGCGTCTGGCCCTCGGCGCCACGCGGCGCTCCGTGCTGCTGCTGGTGCTGCGCCAGGGCGTGACGTGGGCGGGCGTGGGCCTGGTCGCCGGGCTCGCCGGCGCGGCGGTCGGCGGGCCGCTGCTGCGCGGCCTGCTCTACGCGGTGCGCCCGGCCGACGGAGCGACCTTCGCCGCGGTGGCGGGCCTCCTCGTGAGCGTGGTGCTGGTCGCGTGCCTGGTGCCGGCGGCGCGCGCCACGCGGGCCGATCCGGTGGAGAGCATGCGCGCCGACTGACCCGCGCGCGCACACGGCATCGCCGGCGCGCCCGGCGGCGGCGAGGGGTCCACGCGCCGGGCTTCGGTTTACCTAACGGTCAGGCTGCGCCTCCAGCGCGTGGAGCGCGCGCTGCACTTCGTCCTTCGCGTCGGGGTGCGTGATGCCGTCCACCGCCGAACGCAGCAGCGCCAGCGCGGCCGGCTGGGGCATCGCAAAACGCACCGCGCGAAGCACCACACGCCGGACAGCGGCGCGCTCGTCGTCAAGGCGACGCCGCAGCACGTCCTCCGCGTGCGCATTTCCATCCGCCGCGAAGCGGGCCAGCACCAGCGCCGGTGTCTGCCCGGCCTGCGAGCCCAGCAGCTGATCCACGGTCGCGATGAACGACGTGTCGTTGGTCGCCGCCATGGCGCCGAGCGCCGCGTCCTGAATCGCGTCGCGGTAGGACGGGATGCTCACCGCCGCCGCGATCTCGGCGTGGATGCCGGCGCTGTCGGTTCGGGCGAGCGCGGTGAGCGCGGCGGCGCGGACCTCGTAACTCGAGTCGTTGGCGAAGGCGTCGTGCGCGAGCTGCGCGGCGTGAGCGCCGCCGAGCCGCGCCAGCGTGCCGAGCGCGGCCGCGCGCACGGCCGAGGACGTGTCGCGCATGGCGCCCTCGAGCGCCTGCTCCGTTGCTGGGCCGGCGAACCGGGCGAGCGCGGTCGCCGCCTGCACGCGCGTCAGGTAGTAGTCGGCGTGCTGGGCCGCGTCGGCGAGCGCCTGCGCCGCCTGCGCGTCGCCGGTGCGGGTCGCGAGCTGGCCGATCACCCACTGTCGGTCCCACAAGTCCGCGTCGCGGCCGAGTTGCATGGCGAGCCACGCCGTCGGCTCGTCGAAGTGCAGGCTCTTGAGCACGTTGTTCCCGTCGTCGAACACGACCATGGTGGGTTCGCTCATCACGCCCCCGACCGTCAGCGTGTCCGTCCGCCGGCCGACTTCGAAGCGCTGCGTGACGTCGCCGGCCGCGGTGCCGACGCGCACCGTGAGCGGCATCCGGAACGCCGCGGGCACGGTGAACCGCAGGCCGGTGCTGTCCGCGGTGAGGGTGTCGGTCTGGGTCTGCCGGACGATGAGCGTGACCGCATGGCCCGCCGCGTCGTAATTGGCCGAGACGTCGAACTGCGGGTAGCCCGCCTGGTAGACCCACTCGTTCCAGAACCAGTCGAGGTTCTGGCCGGTTGCCGCGAGCACGGCCTGGCGCAGGTCGTCGCTGGTGGCGCCCGCGAGGGCGTGGTCGGTGAGATAGCGATGGATGGAAGCCCAGAACGGCTGCGGCCCGAGGTAGTGCTTCAGCATCTCGAGGACCAGCGCGCCCTTGGGGTAGATGTTGTTCGAGCCTAACGATGCGAGCGGCATCGAGCGACGGCGCTCGATGTTCATGAACTGCCGGTACTCGTCGGCGTAGTAGTCCTGCTCGGCGTGCGCGCCCAGCCGGCCGCCCCAGTACTGCCCCGGCATGAACTCGGCGAATCCCTCGTTGAGCCACATGTTGGCCCAGTTCTCGGTCGTCACATAGTCGCCGAACCACTGGTGCGCCAGCTCGTGCGGGATCAGGAGCCACTGGTACCACGGCCGGTCCTGATAGGCGCGCGCGTCGGGCAGCCAATCCACCAGGGTCGTGGCCGACACGTTCTCCATGCCGCCGAAGAAGTCGGCGACCGTGGTCTCGGCGTACTTGGCCCACGGATAGGGCACACCCGTCAGGGTCGAGTACGTGTTGATCATGTCGGTGGTGACGTGGAACAGCGGCCAGGCCTTCGTGCTGTCGTCGTGGTAGACGTAATAGTCCACGGGGATGCCGTGCCACTCATCGTGAATCTTGGCGAGGGGCGCCACGACGAGCGAGACCAGGTACGTCGCCGAGGGGCGGTCCTGATTCCAGGTCAGCGTGCGCGTAGCGCCGCGGCGCACGTCGGAGACGAGCCGTCCGTTCGAGACGGCCATGTCTTCGCTGGGCACCGTGGCCTGGACCTCCCACGTCATCTTGTCGCTCGGGAAGTCGAACGTCGGAAACCAGTCGTGGTTGTCGTCGGCCTCGCCCTGGCTCCAGATCTGGCGCGGCCGGTGCGGCAGACCGTCGCTGGTGATGAACGTGAGGCCGGAACCGTTGTGCACCTTTCCCTGGTAGCTCACGGTGAACACCAGCGTGTCGTGGAACGCGAGCGGCGCGGCGGGGAACACCACCAGGGTGTCGCCGTGACGCGTGGTGCGGAGCGCGGCGCCGTTGCGCGCCTTGACCTCGCGGTTGTCGAGCAGCGCGCCCTCGTCGAGAATCACCGAGTCCATGTTCGGCCGCAGTGCGACCAGCGTCGTCGTGACGCGACCGCTGAACGACAGCGAGTCCCAGTTGAAGTCGCTCACCTCGATGCGCTGGTGCACGAGGTCGTAGTCGTGCGAACGCGTAGAGTGGTCGTTC